>Ga0222637_1000170_pt1 | contig 36001 bp, 35 predicted proteins | sample AntAcemetagen143_FD_181149 | JGI IMG/M metagenome (GOLD analysis project Ga0222637, IMG submission 181149) | Saline water microbial communities from Ace Lake, Antarctica - #143 | ecosystem: Environmental > Aquatic > Non-marine Saline and Alkaline > Saline | place: Antarctica: Ace Lake...
AGGATATTCCAAAAATGAGAAAAGGTAAATATTGGGAAGTAATGAATGGAGACAGAAAAGGAATAAATTTATATAGAGATGGCTCAATGATTGCATTTGGCAAAGCTAATAATGATTTTTTAAATTGGAGTAAAGGGAAAGAACCAAAAATAAATACACTCGCCATTATTGAGTTTACATATGAATTTGTTGAGTTATATAGAAAAATAGCAAAGAATTTAATTCAACAAGAATATAATATAAAAAGTTATAATTTTAGAGTAGGAATAAAAAATTCTTTATTAGAAGAAGGAAAATTATTTATAAATCCTAAAGAAGTTCATGATTCTTGGTACTCAGATGACGAGGAGGCCGCAATATATAATGCGTTAGATGAAGATTTTGAAATTAATGAAACAATAAATAAAGTTAATGATGAAGTAGTTTATTATTCTAGAATTGTGGCTTATAAAATTATAAAAGAAATACTCATTCATTTTCAGATTCCAGAAGATAAAATTCCTTACACTAAAAAAGATGATGATGGTCACTGGTTTATTGATATTGATCAATTTAAAAAATATTAAATATCGCACCACAAACTCCCCACGCCGCGGTAAAAAAAGCCCTGCGGAGCGGGGCAGGCCAAGCGCAGCTTAAAAAATTAATTCAAAAATATGCCCAAAAACAACACAGCGAGAAATTCAATCGCTTTAAAGCTGTTAGCAATAGCGGTTTTAACCGTTTTATTATTAATCCCCACTGCCTTTATCGCCGCCTTAATTCAAGATCGGGCTAATACGCAGGAAGAAGCAATCGCGGAGGTGAGCTCAAAGTGGGGGGCAGAGCAGACAATAACTGGCCCGCTCTTAACCGTGCCGTATAAAAAATTTATCACCAAAGACGAGGGAGGAGTGGAGGAAGTGATTGAATATGCCCATTTCTTGCCGGATGAGCTTAATATCAATGGCGAGGTGTTTCCGGAAGTTTTGACCCGCGATATTTATGAAGTGGTAGTGTATAACGCTAAATTAAAAATTGACGGCAGATTTTCTCCGTTGAATTTTGATAATTGGGACATTTCGGCAGGCAATATAATTTGGGCAGACGCTTTTGTATCTTTGGGCATTCCAGACATGAAAGGAGTGGGGGAGGCTATCGCCTTGAATTGGAATGGCAGTAATTATGAATTTAATCCCGGAATTAAAAGTAATGATGTGGTGGAGTCTGGGGTGAGTATTAAAGTTCCGGTTGGTAATGCTGATAATAGTTTTTCCTTAGAACTTAATTTAAATGGCAGTCAAGAACTTAATGTTATTCCGCTGGGTCGGGAAACTAATGTGGGCTTAACTTCTAATTGGGCTAGCCCGAGTTTTAGAGGTGTGTTTTTGCCAGATAGCAGGGAAGTGACTGATGATGGATTTACGGCAGATTGGAAAGTACTGCATTTAAATAGAAATTATGCGCAAAGCTGGACAGGCAATGCCCCGAGCAGTGTTAGTCAATCGGTTTTTGGCGTGGAGCTTTTGATTCCGGTAGATCAGTATCAAAAAAGCATGCGCTCGATAAAGTATGCGATTATGCTTATTGCCTTAACCTTTTTAATTTTCTTTTTTGTGGAGGTTTTAAATAATCGGCGCATTCATCCAATCCAATATATTTTAGTTGGTTTGGCCTTGTGCATTTTTTATTTATTACTGCTTTCTATTTCTGAACACCTTAATTTTAATCAGGCCTATATAATTTCTAGCATTGCTACCATATTATTAATTACTACCTATGCTAAGAGCGTATTTAAGAGCAGTAGATTAACGAGTTTGCAAGGTTTGATTTTAGTAATTCTTTATGGATTTATGTATGTGCTTATTCAGCTGGAAGACTACGCGCTGTTAATTGGTAGTATTGGACTATTTGTAGTGCTGGCGATAGTGATGTATATTTCTAGGAAGATTGATTGGTATGAGATTGGGAAGTAAAAAGATTATTAATTAATTACTAAATTATAAACTTATGAACATTGAAAGAATAAAAGAAGAACCAACATCAGAAGAACCAGCATTGAAAGAATTAACAATTACACCGGAAGAGGAGGTAAAAGATGGAGATGGTAATTTAATTAAGAAAATAAAATTGAAAGTTTTCCATGGTGTGAGACTGGCCCAGGGTAAATCAGGGATAAGTATTGAAGTTTTTCCCGAGTCAGGAGAATCAGTTGAAGCGGGCGGGCTTAGAATTATAAATGGAAAAATTATACCGTATAGTGGCAAAATAGGAGAAGATAGTGCATCTCCAGGGGCTCAATTATATAGAGCGTTAAATACTTATTTTGAAAAACATCCAGAAGAACTAGCAAAACTTGAAGAAGAATTAAAGAGTATATAAAAAAAATGATTCTATTGTAATTAATAAAGAGACACTAGTGGCGATTGCTTCGGCAATGGCGATTATTGGTATTGGAATAGTTATGTATATTTCCAGGAAAATTGATTGGTATGAGATTGGGAAGTAATTAATTAATAAAAATAACCAGCCCACCTACGCTAAAGCTATGGCGGACAAGCAAAAGATTAATATGATTAATAAGATAAAAATATGGAAGAAGAAATTAGGGAACTTATGGAGAATTATGATTTAGAAGAGGAAGACGCTCGCCTACGCTAAAGCTACCTGCCTCGCCGAGTCAATGTGGGCGGCGAGGCAAGCTGAAGAAGTCCAGGGAGTTATTGATGAGCTGGGTGTTGATGAGGAGGATGTTATTATGTTAGTTGAAGAAGGATTATAAATAAATTTAAAAATATGTCCACCAATAAATCAATCGTTATTTTTGAAGATTTTAAAATTCGTCGTCATTTTGATGAAAATAAAGAAAAATGGTATTTTTCTGTTATTGATATTGTGGCAGTATTGACTGAACAAATTGATTATCAAAAAGCTAGAAAGTATTGGAACAAGTTAAAAGAAAGGCTAAAAATAGAAGGCAATCAGTCGGTGACAAATTGTCACCAACTGAAATTAGAGGCAAAAGACGGGAAAAAGTATCTAACTGACGTGGCAGATGTAGAGATTATTTTGGAGTAGAATTTGATAGAGATTTACAATCGCTAATTCATCAGCCTAATTTTAATAAAGTTAAAGGTATTGTTATCGGCAGATTCCAAAAAAATACAGACATGACTTTAGATAAATTAAAATATATCATTAGAACAAAAGAAGAACTTAAAAATATTCCAATAATAGCTAATGTTGATTTTGGACATACAAATCCTTTAATTACTTTTCCAATTGGCGGAACTATAAAGTTGAAAGTTGATAATAAGGTTGAATTTAAAATTATTAAACATTAATTAAATTTTTAAAATATGGATAATCAAATAATACCTAATTCAGAATTTTTACTTTATTCATCGCCAGAGGGAGATGTTAAAGTTGAAGTATTTATTCAGGATGAAACAGTCTGGTTAACACAAAAAAAGATGGCTGATCTTTTTGGGGTAGGCATACCGGCCATTAATAAACATTTGAAAAATATTTTTGAAAATGGTGAATTACAAGAGGATTCAGTTATTTCCATTTTGGAAATAACTGCCGAAGACGGTAAAAAATACCCGACTAATTTTTATAATTTGGATGCTATTATTGCGGTCGGTTACAGAGTTAATTCTAAGCAGGCTACTCAATTTCGTATTTGGGCAACTCAAGTGCTAAGGGGCTATGTTATCAAGGGTTTTGCTATGGATGATGAACGGCTAAAGCAAGGTAAAACATTATTTGGACAAGATTATTTTAAGGAATTATTAGAGAGAGTTCGCTCTATTCGCGCCAGTGAAAGGAGAATTTATCAGCAGATAACTGATATTTTTGCTGAGTGTAGTATTGACTATGATGTAAAATCAGATATTACGAGAAATTTTTACGCCATGGTACAGAATAAGTTTCATTTTGCGATTACCGGGCAAACGGCTGCAGAAATTATTTATACTAAAGCAGATAAAAATAAACCAGCCATGGGGCTGACTACTTGGAAAAATGCGCCTAAGGGCAGGATTTTAAAATCTGATGTAGTGGTTGCTAAGAATTATCTACAAGAAAAAGAGATAAAAAAATTGGAAAGAACTGTTTCGGGATTTTTTGATTATATTGAGAATATTATTGAGAGTAGGGAAGCAATGAAGATGGAAGACTTAGCAACTAGCGTTAATAAATTTTTGAGTTTTAATGAGTACAAGATATTGGATGGCAAGGGTAAGATTTCACATAAGAGAGCGGAGAAAAAGGCAATGACTGAGTATGATGAGTTTAATAAGACGCAAAGGATTGAGTCGGATTTTGATAAAGAGGTTAAGCGGATATTGAATAGTAAAAAATAATAAATATAAAATAATAAAATAAATAACCCTCCCATCCCGCTATGCGATTGGGCGGGCAAGAAATTTATGGACATCATCGAACAAAAAGTGGAGGACATTAAACAAGGAGTAAAGAAGGGGCTAATTAAAGGAGGGAAGTTTACATTTTATATAATATTGGTAGTTGTCGTGTTAGTGTTAGCTGTTAATAGTTTAGGCACAGTTGGCGCGGGTGAGCGCGGTATATTATTACAATTCGGCGCAGTGCAGGATAGAGTTTTTAATGAAGGGCTTTATTTTAAAATTCCTTTTGCGCAACAAGTGGTGAAGATAGATGTTAGAATGCAAAAGGATGAAGTGCCTGCCAGCGCTTCTTCTAAAGATTTGCAGATAGTGACGTCTAAGATTGCTTTGAATTATCATTTGAATCCGGATAGTGTAAATAAGGTTTGGCAAGAAGTAGGTAAAGATTATAATTCTCGTATTATTGCTCCGTCTATTCAGGAAGCGGTTAAGGCTGTCACTGCGAAGTTTACAGCCGAAGAGCTTATTACTAAGCGGGAAGATGTTAAAGATCAGATTAAAGCAAATTTATCAGGTCGATTATCAGAACGCAATATTGTAGTGGATGAATTTAATATTATTGATTTTGATTTTTCCGCTGCTTTTAATGAAGCGATTGAAGCTAAAGTTATGGCTGAACAATTAAAGTTAAAGGCAGCCCGTGATTTAGAAAGAATTAAAATTGAGGCTGATCAGAAAGTGGCTGAAGCAGAGGGAAAAGCTAAAGCTATTCAGATAGAAGCTCAGGCTTTGCGAGCCAACGCGCAGATAGTAGAATTGCGCTGGATAGAAAAGTGGGATGGTAAGACTCCGACTTATTGGGGACAGGCTAGTCCTTTTGTTGGATTGAAATAACAGCGCATAACACGTAACGCATAACTCATAACACGTAACACATAACTCATAACACGTAACACTTCTCACATAGAGCGCGCTATCTACTAAAAAATAAATAATAATAACACAAAATCGCTTTAACGAGCGATTTTGTGTTATAATAAAGTCATATAAAAAAGATAAAAAAAGAAAAATTAAAGAAATCAGTTAGTTCCATTTTGGAACAGATTGCTGATAATGGCGAGATTTAGAAATTAAAAAGTAGTATGTGTAAAAATTGCACATACTTGTTGTAGATTACTAAACATATTATGAAAAATAACATTGAAATATATAAAGCTAGGGATGGGGAAATTAAGCTTTCAGTTGATATAAAAAAAGAAACAATTTGGGCAAGTTTGCAACAAATAGCAGATCTTTTTAATGTTGATAAATCAGGCATTTCAAGACATATAAAGAATATTTTTAAAAGTAAAGAATTGTCAGAGAAGGCAACTGTTGCAAAAATTGCAACAGTTCAAAAGGAAGGCAAAAGGGAGGTTTTTCGTGATATTGATTATTACAATTTGGATATGATTTTGTCAATTGGCTACAGAGCAAATTCAAAAAAAGCCACCCAATTTCGCGTTTGGGCGACTTAGCGTTATTAGTCGCAGAAAGCAACCCTAAAGAAAAAGAACAGATGGTAGCTTTAATTACACAATTGATAAAATAATTTATGGATTTTCACACTCTAAAAGCTGAAGAGGTATTGAAAAAATTAAAAACATCAACTAAGGGCCTTGATAAGCAAGAGGCTATTTTAAGGTTGAAGAAACATGGGTTGAATAAGTTGCCAGTGGCCAAGAAGAAAAGTAGGTTGAGGATTTTATTAGAGCAGTTCAAGAGTCCGTTGATTTATATTTTAGCCATTGCTGGGGCGGTTACTATATTTTTGGGAGAGTATACGGATTCAGTGGTGATTTGGTTGGCAGTGGTGATTAATACTATGGTTGGTTTTTTACAGGAAAACAAAGCTAATAATGCGTTGGCGGCTTTGCGAAAAATCGTCACTAATAAGGTGATTGTTATAAGGAGAGATCCCTCCTCCGCCAAGGCTACGGCGGGCAAGGAGAAGTTAGTTTCGCAAGAGCAAATTACGATTGGGGATGTTATTAAATTAAGACCAGGGGATAAGGTGCCGGCTGATGGGCGGATTATTGATAGTAATGATTTGAAGATGAATGAGTCGACTTTGACTGGTGAGTGGGCGCCGGTGGAGAAAAAAGTGGAGAGTTTGAAGCAGGAAACATTTTTTGCTGATCGGGTAAATATGGCTTTTATGGGAACAGTAGTGGAAGCTGGCTTTGGACAGATGGTAGTGACTGCGATTGCCCGTGATACTGAGTTTGGTCGAGTGGCCAAGTTAATTAAAGAAACTGAGGAAGAAGATACACCTTATCAGCAGAGGTTAGCTAAATTTAGTAAAATATTAGGGGGAGTTATTGTAGCGGTTTGTTTGTTTATATTTGTTGAAGGCATGTTAACTGGTGGTGAGTTTGCTGAAATGTTTACCACTGCAGTGGCCGTGGCAGTGGCCGCAATTCCTGAAGGTTTGCCCATGGCTATGACGGTAATTTTAGCAATTGGCATGCAGAAGATTTTAAAGCGCAAGGGATTGGTGCGCAAATTAGCTAGTGCAGAGACTTTGGGTTCAACTTCTATTATTTGCACTGACAAGACTGGTACTTTGACTGAAGGGAAGATGGAAGTTAGTGAAATAATTGTTGCAGGAGAAAATCCCGCCCATTCGGGACGGGACAAGCTAAAGGTTTTAGAAATTATAACTTTGTTGTCAGAAGCGTTTAAAGAAAAAACTAATGGTAAAAATAGTGCGGAGATCTTACGCGGTAGGCCGACTGATAGGGCATTATTAACAGCTGGTGAAAGAGCGGGATTTTTTAAAGAAAAATTATTGAAAAAATATAAAGAAGTGGATCGGATTTTATTTAATTCATCCCATAAGTTTTCAGCAGGAATTTTTTCTACTGGAAAATCCTCTAGCGAATTATTAGTGATGGGTGCGCCAGAGGTTATTTTTGAAAAATTAAACAAAGGGAATGATAAAACAAAGTTGAATAAGAAAATCAACGAATTAACCGGACAAGGATTAAGAGTGTTGGCAGTGGCCAGAAAAAGTTTGTCAGATCAAAAGTTAGAAAAATTGCACAACGAAGATGTTAAAGATTTGGAATTGCTTGGATTTATCACTTTAAAAGATCCGGTTAGGGCTACGGCTAAGAAAACTATTAGTATTTGCAAACAAGCTGGGTTAAAACCGATTATTATTACTGGTGATCATAAATTAACTGCTAAGGCAGTAGCTAGCGAACTTGGCTTGGACGTAAAATCAACTAATATTATAGAAGGAAAAGATTTGGCAAAATTAACTGATCGGCAGTTAAAAAAGAAAGTGCGGGATATTGTGATTTATGCGCGGGTTATGCCAGAGCAAAAATTGCGGATTATTAATGCTTGGCAAAGTTTAGGAAAAGTAGTGGCTATGACTGGCGATGGAATTAACGATGCGCCAGCCTTGAAAAAAGCAGACGTGGGAGTGGCGCTTGGCTCGGGAACGACAGTCGCTAAAGAAGTATCAGATTTGGTTTTACTTAATGATGACTTTTCAGTAATAGTTTCTGCCGTGGAAGAAGGGCGGGGGATTATTGATAATATTAGAAAAGTCATTACTTATTTATTATCATCTAGCTTTTCCGAAATTATTTTAATTACTGTGGCCATAGTTTTAGGTTGGCCCTTGCCAGTGCTGGCCGTGCATATTTTGTGGGTGAATCTCATTGAGGATGGCTTGCCGAATTTTGCCCTGGCCTTTGAACCTAGGGAAGATGACATTATGAAGCGCCCGCCTTTGCCTAAAGATGCGCCATTGTTAAATTCAGAAATGAAGTTTATTATTTTTGTCATCGGTGTTTTAACCGACATTATGCTGTTAGCAATATTTTATTATTTATATAAATACACTAATTATAGTTTAATTCATATTCAATCAATTATTTTTGCTGCCTTGGCGATTGATTCTAGATTCTTTGTTTATTCTTGTAAATCTTTGAGAAAAAATATCTGGCATATTAATTTACTTTCCAATAAGTTATTATTGCTTTCAACAGTAATTGCTACGATATTATTAGTAGCAGTTTTTTATATTCCAGCCTTACAAGTTATTTTTAAAACCTTCCCTTTGACTTTGCGTGATTGGGGCTTATTAGTCACTTTAGGGCTAATTGAAGTGGCTTTGGTGGAAATAGCAAAATGGTTTTATATTAGCAGAAAAAAGACAGCTTAAGTTGTTTTTGTTGATAATTTGTGGTAGATTATAATTACTACAAATTACAAATCAAGTACAAATATACAAATACCTTATTTGTATATTTGTAAAAAATTTGTAATTTGTAGTAGTATAAAGTTTATTAAATAATTAAACGATAACAAATATGAAAAATTTTTTCACTTCCATTGACCGTAGTTTTAACGGTTTTATTGCCAATTTATTATTCATTGGCTTAGTTTTATTATTTTTTGCAATCTTAATTGCTTTTGTTGATTTTGTTTTACGTTTATTAATTGCTATTTCATTTTTAGCAGTAGCTTGTATTTTCTTTTATACTGCCTATAAATTATATATGTTTAAAAAGCATATTAAAGATTTACTTCCAAGGATAAAATAATTCAAGTTGCGTTATACGGATTTAATATTACGTCAAACTATCAATCCCTGCCTACCGGCAGGCAGGCAAATAATTTATACGGTTCAAATTGGACTTGCAATAATCCGAATACTCCAAATACTCACAAAAAATTATCGAATTTATTTGGGGCATTCGGACTATTACACGAAGATTTAAGTATGTATGATGTATTTGGATTAGTGGATTGCAAACCAATTAAATCCGTACAAAAAAACTTCTACTATGCCCAATCCCAGTTTAACAACTAAAAAGACAGCAACCTTAACCTTATCTGAATCAGTTAAGGATCTTTTTCGTGTTGTTTATCAAGATCAGAATAAAAAAGAAGAAGAGGATGAGTCGGTGACAAAAATTGCGGTAAACGATATTATTAGTAAGATGTCTTTTTTCTATGAAAAGATTCGTAATGCAGTTGATTACAAAGAAGATCATTTATTACGTAAAAATGCGATTGAAAGAATTTTAAGACGGTTGTTTATGATGGGACACGAAAAACCAGATGAAATTGCTAAAACTTTAATCATAGAATTAATCAGAGCAGGCTACTTACCTAATAATCAAATTTTAGAAACCAAAGTTTTTGATATAGAAATAATTATCACTAGATTTATTAAATTAAAAAAATTACTTACTTCTTCTGGAAAAAAAGACAGAAAAGAATTAGAAAAATTAAGAAGATGGATTGTTAATTTAGCGGCTACTAACATTGAAGAAGATTTGAGTGGTCAGAAAATAAATTTAGTCATTGGTAAGCACATGTATGATGTTATTAATGAAAATATTATTGATGAAAAAACAGATGGTGATTTTACTCGTGATAAAAAGATTCAAATTTATTTAGCGATCTATACCAAACTTTTCAAATACGATGATGCCATGTTAGAGTTTTTGTTATTCCGTTATTTTAATCCTAAATGGAGTAAAGCTAAAGATGAAGATATTGCTTTGATTGCTCAGCATTATAATGAATTGCGTGATGTTGAACAGCAACAAATTAAACATCCTTTCCGCAAACAAGTACAAAAAATAGCTAATAAATACACTATTTATTTTTCTATCCTAACTGATGTTATTACTGAAAACCCAGAAGGATCATATGACAAATTAAAAAATCGCCCTGATCAATTTAAAAAAGCAATTGAAAAAGTTTGCGAAAAAAGATACAAAGAGTCTCGTGGCAAATTACGCCGAGGGGCGATTCGCAGTATTATTTATATATTTTTAACTAAAACGATTTTAGTTTTTGCTTTGGAAATTCCAGCCATTATGTTTTTAGGTGATCAGTTAGTGTATTATTCTTTGGCTATTAACGTATTATTTCCTCCAGCTTTATTATTTTTAATTATTGTTTTAACTGCTATTCCAGGAGATGTTAATACTGCTCAAATTAAAAAAGGTATTGAAGAAATTGTTTTTAAAGAAAAAAAGGAAAATCATCCAGTTAAACTTAAATATCCGGCCATGCGTAAATCAGCCACTAGCATGATTTTTAGATTTTTATATGCAGTGACATTTTTGCTAACTTTTGGTTTTGTTATTTCTGGTTTAAATGCAATTCATTTTAATATTGTTAGTATTATTATATTTATTTTCTTCCTTTCTTTAATTAGTTTTTTTGGTATTCGTTTATCTCAATTTGCTAAAGCCTATTCTGTAATAGAAACAAAAGAAAATATTCTTACTTTTTTTGCTAACTTTTTTTACGTACCAATTGTTGGTGCAGGCAAATGGTTATCTGAAACTTTCTCTCAATTAAATGTATTTATTTTAGTTTTAGATTTTATTATTGAATCCCCATTCAAGATTTTTGTAGAAATGTTTGAACAGTGGACTGCTTATGTTAAAGAACGAAAAGAAAATGTAGTTGATTAATTTTATGTAAATATAACAAAGGAGGTAAGTAAAACACTTACTTTTTGTTTTTTTAAAACTATTTTTATAGTAAAGGAGGTGATTAAGGTGAGTAATAATAAGAAACGAAGATGGAGTGAATCTTTGAATCAAGAAGATTTTTGTTGTCAGCTATTAATACACATCCCTAAACAGGAAAGAGATTGTTTCCTGGAAATGCTAGAGATAATTAAAAAAGTAAAATCTTGCATTTATCAATTAGGGATGCAACTGCAAGGTAAAGAATTTAAATTACAACATGAAGAAGAAAAAATTATTTGCCTTCCTTTGCCATTAGGGTTGGTGATGATTAAAAGATTGGAGGATGAAAGAATTATAACTATAAAAATAATGAATTCTAAATCTCTTAAGGAGGAAGAGATTTTTACTTGTTTTTTGCAAGCATTTGAAGTAAAATTCCGTGATATAGAAATGCGTCGGGGAAGATACGAAGAGTTGGATTTTGAAGAAGGGGAGTAAAATGTTTGACAATAGCGTCTAAAAAAGGGTAAAGTTAAAAATAGCTTTACCCCTTAATTATTTTAATTTTATGATAAAAGAGTTTGAATATTTTCAAATAGGTCAAAAAGGTTTATTAATTAGAGATGAAAAAATTTTGATTGTTAAATTAACAGATCAGATAAATTTTTGGGATTTACCCGGAGGAAGATTAGATAAAGGTGAAGTAGCTGAAGAAGCTTTTCGTAGGGAAATTAAAGAAGAAATTGGTTTCAATGATTTTGATATTTTAGGAATTATTGATCATGAAATTTGGTATACTGAAAATGATAATACACCATTTTGTGGCATTTTGAATTTAATTAGCAGTAAAGAAGATAAAATAAAATTAAGTTTTGAGCACACTGATTACAAATGGATCAGTGAAGATGAAATTAATGATTATAAATATACTTGGAAAAATATGGATAGAATGATAAAAAAAGGTTTTCAATATTATAAGTTATTACAAAAAAATGAAAAATAAATTTTATATTACAACGCCTATCTATTACGTGAATGATCGCCCTCACATCGGTCATGCTTATACTACTGTGGCGGCAGATGTGTTAGCGCGCTATCATCGTTTAATTAACGATGAAGTTTTCTTTTTGACTGGTACTGATGAGCATGGTAAAAAAGTAGCTGACTCTGCTAAAGAAGCTGGCAAAACTCCCCAGGAATTTACTGATGAGGTAGCTGAAGATTTTAAAAATGTTTGGCAAGAATTAAATATTTCTAATGATGATTTTATTCGGACTACTTCTGATGATCATAAAAAACGAGTGCAAGAAATTTTTACTAAATTAAAATCTGCCAAAACTCCAGCTGGCAACGACGTAATTTATGAAGGAAAATATGAAGGGCTATATTGTACTGGCTGTGAGAAATTTTTAACTGAAAAAGAATTAGAAAATGGTCAATGCCCTGATCACAAAAAAGAACCAGAAAAGATTTCTGAGAAAAATTACTTTTTCCGTTTAACTGATTATTTAGATATTATTAAAGAAAAAGTTGAAAAAGATGAATTATTAATTTTACCAGCCAAGCGCAAGGCCGAAGTGCTAGGATTATTAAAACAAGATTTACAAGATTTTTCCGTGTCACGCGAAAGTGTTGATTGGGGAGTAGAATTACCATTTGATAAAACACAAAAAGCTTATGTTTGGGTGGACGCGCTTTCAAATTATATTACTGCTCTAGGATATTCTTCAGAAGGTAAGGATGATAATTTTAAGAAATTTTGGCCAGCAAATGTACAATTAATGGCGCAAGATATTTTAAAATTTCACACAATCTATTGGCCAGCTATTTTACTTGCCTTAGATTTACCATTGCCACAGGCAGAATTTATTCATGGATTTTTTACTATTAATGGCGAAAAGATGTCTAAAACAGTTGGTAATGTAATTAATCCACGCGACTTAGTTAAGAAATACGGAATAGATGTGACTAGATATTTATTGTTATCTCAATTTAGCTTTGGTTCAGAGTCAGATGTGCAGGAAGAAAGATTTGATGAAAAATATAATGCTGATTTAGCCAATGGGTTAGGTAATTTAGTAGCGCGTGTTTCTAATATGCTAGAAAAAGATAATATTGCAGTTGATATTAAAATTGGCAGTGATCAAGATTTAAAAAATAATTTTGATAAAGTAGCTCAGGAATTTAGAATAGATGAAGGTTTAAAAATCCTCTGGAATAAATTGCGCACAGCAGATGAAATTTTAAGTGCAAAAAAACCATGGGAAATTAAAGATGCAGAAAATAAAAAAAAGATATTAGAACCGATTGCTCAGGATATTTTAAATGTAGCTGAATTATTACAACCATTCATGCCAGCCACGGCCAAAAAAATTATAGATCAATTTTCCGCTAAGCAGATTAAGAAAGGGGAAGTATTGTTTCCGAGGATATAACGCCCTCACCCTAACCCTCTCCCACGGGGAGAAGGAATAAAATATTTTGTAAAAATAAAAAAGCAGAGGCCGTGAAGCTTCTGCTTTTTATTAAATTTTATTTAACGAACAATTAACCAAAACCCCATGTAGCGTCAGCGACAACACCAGCCTCAGTAGTTTCCTTTACCACCTCACCTGTTCGCAGGTCATCCATTGCATATTTAATTACAGACATGATGTCAGCATGTTCAATCCGAACAGTATTTTCTGGATTATTATTGTGGCATCTTTCGGCATTACTATTGTTAATTAATCCAGTCATGTATGTTAGCGCAAAGTTGAGCGCGACGCTAATATCTTCCTCGTTTCTTATCCATAATGTTCCTTGAAACGGAGGAAGAAGCAATCCGCTAGCTCCGCTTTGTTTACTGATTTGAAGCTTATAACGATCTTGCACTATCAGCAGTTTGGGGAAAGTTTCGCTAGTTTGCTGCCAAAGATGGGTGCTAATAGAAGTCGCAAGAGATATACTCTGGCTATCTATTTTTTCACACTCTTCTTTTATTTTAGGAGGTTGATATTCAGACAACAAATAATCGCGGGACAAAGGATGTTTTGAAGCGCTTCCATTTTGGTTTTCTAACCAAAAGCCATCGCCACGTGCTGGCGTAATAATACCATCACCGAGAAGAGTGAATTTAGCGTCACTAGTGAAGGGATAATTTTCATCAGTATCTGGATCTCCACTCCAAAGTGCTCCTCTTCTAAAATCTAGAAAAATAGCAGGTTTTTTTTTCAATATTTTCTTTGCTTCTACAATATTTTTACTTGTCAGCATGATAAAAGGAAAATTTGTTATTCTCGTTTTTAAATCCATGACTCTTCCTCCGTTTTCAGATTTTATTTATTTTTAATGAGCAAGAATCAGCCCATTATGTTCTGATAACTTGCCAGAACCTTACCGTAAAATAAGATAGAAGTCAATTTTTATCAGTAATGTAGTTTTGTTTTTATATTGTCAATAATTCAAAAAAATATTATAATAACAACATATGGATTTATCATTTTTAGCAAATATAAATATTTTTGATGGTGTATTAGCCTTGCTTGTTTTTGGTTTTTTAGTTTATGGATTTATGAAAGGGTTTATTAGGATGTTAGGGGATTTTATTGGTTTTTTAATTGGCATCTGGGTAGCAGGCCAGTATTTTGCCCAGTTTTATGAATGGACTCAGTCTTTGTATTTAGGTAATGAAAATATTGGAAAGTTAATTAGCTTTTTACTTATTTTAGTAATTGTTCGTAAAATAATATCTTGGATAGTAATGTTGATTGATAAGTTTTTTAATTTATTGGCAATTATTCCATTTTTATCTTTGATTAATAGATTGGGCGGAGCAATTTTTGGATTATTAAATGCCTCAGTTTTATTTGGTATTTTAATTTATTTTTTAAGTAGATATTCAATCGGTTTTTGGTTTGATAAATTAATGGTTAATTCGCAAATAGCTAAATTATTAGCCCAAGTAGGGGAATTTATTTCACCGCTTTTGCCAGAAATTTTGCGTGGACTCCACTCCTTGATTTAAAACAAAAAATATTATAGTATAAAATATATGAATAATATTAAAATCACCAAAGATCATTACATTGGACTGCTAGCTATTTTGCTAGCTTCTTTTTTATGGGGCATTGATGGGGGATTTTTAAGAGAAAAATTAAGTGGCGTGCCAATAGTATTGTCTGTTTTTATAACTAATTTTTTTGCTTTTATTATTTTATCTCCCTTTATTTTTTCAGCTAAAAAAAGAATTAAAACTTTAACTACTAAAGATTGGATTTCTGTTCTTTGGATAAGTGTGTTTGGCGGGGTAGTGGCAATTATCATGCTAACCAAAGCTTATTTTGAAGCTTTAAACGATGAAGTAATGTTAGAGAATATAGTGGCCATTCAAAGGCTAGGTCCAATCCTTGCTTTAATATTGGCATACTGGTTATTAAAAGAAAGATTATCAGCAAAATTTTATGCTTGGTCAGTAGTAGTAATTTTCAGTGCTTGTGTTGTAACTCATGGAAGTTTGACCGCTTTTTTTCAAGGAATAAATTTAAATAGCAAAATAGCTCTCTTTGCCATTCTAGCTGCTTTTGCTTCTGGCTCAGCGACTGTTTTTGGTAAACGCATTGTTAATCATTTAGATTTTAAATTAGTAGCTGGATTGCGTTTTGGTTTTGCTAGTTTGGTTGCTTTATTTTTAATAATAATTAATGATGAAATTTGGCATTTTACTCAATTGCAAATTAGTCAATGGGGGTATTTAGCGTTGATATCATTAACCTCTGGTGTAATTAGTTTTTTATTTTTTTATTATGCTTTAAAAAAATTACCAGCATCTTCAGTTATTATTTTTGAATTATCCTGGGTTTTGTTAGCTTTTGGATTTAATTTTTTCTCTCATGGTTATATCGCCAATAATCTACAGATTTTTTTCACAATATTAATAGTAGTAGCTTTTTATTTCATTTTGAAAAATAGTGATAATACAAATTATCGAAAGTTTAAAGCGTTAGTTATTCCTAGCGCAGGCACAGGAAAATACATTGGATTGGCCACGGCTAGTTTAAATCGAATAAGTTTAGATATTGATCATGGAATTTATACAGTTAGTACTAAAGTGCAAGGAAAAAGCTATAAAGGATTATTACATTTTGGTAATAGAACAACTTTTAATTTAGGACCTAGCTTAGAGTTATATTTAGAAGATTTTGTCGGTAATTTATATGGCGAAACAGTAGAGGTTGAAACTATTAAAAAAATTAGAGAAGTTAAAAAATTTGATAATCCTGATGAGTTGCGTGAGCAAATAAGACGAGATTTGCAAAAAATAAAATAATTTATGAAAATAATTAATATTGATTCAGTTGATATAAATCAAGTTGCCCTAGAATTAAACAAAAATAAAATAATGGTTTTCCCGACTGATACAGTTTATGGCTTGGGCGGACGAGTAGATAGTCGGTCAGTAATTAACAAAATTTTCAAAATCAAGGGCAGGGATCAGAATAAAGCCCTGTCTATTTTTGTCAGTAGTATTGCCATGGCTAAAAAATATGTTTTTATAAATAAGCAACAAGAACGGTTTTTAAAAAAATATACTCCAGGAAAATTAACCACAGTTTTAAAAAGTAGAGGAGTTTTACCAAAAATAATTGAAGCTGATACAGACAAACTTGGCATTCGTTTAATTGATAGAAAATTAATTTTAGCTTTAATAAAAAAAATAAATATTCCTTTAATTGCCACTAGTGCTAATTTATCCAACAGACCTAGTTTGCAAAGTGTAAACAATATTGAAAATTATTTTAAAATAAGCCCAGATATAATAATTAACGGAGGAAAATTACCAAATAGTAAAGGTTCAACTGTGGTGGATTTGACTGAAGATGAAATTAAGATTTTAAGACAAGGCGATGTTAAAATTTAATTTAAAATTTATGGACTACATAGATACTCACGCCCATCTAAATTTTCAAGCTTATAAAAAAGATGTAGACGAAGTGATTCGTCGTGCTTTGGATTCCAAAATAGCCATGATTATTCCTTCAACTGATCAAACTACTTCTAAACGCGCAATTGAGATTGCTAATAAATATGAAACTGGCGTGTATGCAACAATTGGCTTACATCCGGTTCATTTACAAAATCAAGAGTTTGAAGAAGAAGGTCAAAAAATAAAAATGAAGTCTGAACGATTTGATAAAGAATTTTACGAGAGAATTGCTAGTAATAAAAAAGTAGTAGCCATTGGAGAGGTTGGTTTAGACTATCACTATTTACCCCGTGAAAAGCCTGAAGAAAATAAAGAATTACAAAAGCAAACTTTAATTTTTCAGCTGGAGCTAGCGCATGAATTAAATTTACCAACTATTATTCATTGTAGGGAAGCGCATGATGATTTAGTTATATTATTAAAAGATTTTTATAAAAACAAACCCTCCCTAGCCTACGGCAGGGCGGGCAGGGGTGTGCTTCATTGTTTTTCTGGTGATTGGGAATTGGCTTGGAAGTATTTTGAGCTTGGCTTTCTAATTTCTTTTACCGGCTTGATAACTTTTAATAATCAATGGGATGAATTAATTAGAAAAGTTCCATTAGATAAAATTATGATTGAAACTGACAGTCCATTCATGTCACCTGAAAATTACCGAGGGAAAAGAAACGAGCCAAGTTATGTAGTTGAAGTCGCAAAGAAAATTAGTGAAATTAAAAAAGTTAGTTTAACCAAAGTAGCCCAAGTTACTACTGATAATGCGAAGAAATTGTTTAATATTTGATAAATTTACTATAATGTAGTAATATATAATCGGTTTTTTAAAAATAAAACCCCGCCCTTTCAAGAAGGGTGCGAGGTAAAAAGGAGGAAGAAAATGTCCAGAGGACATGGAAGAATGATTACTAAATTTTATAAATGTCCTAAATGTGGGCATGAAAATAGATTTAGGTTAAGAAAATGGGAGTTTAGCTGTGACTCAAGAAAAACTCATCGACACTGCAAGGAATGCAATGAGGAAATTCATTTTACTAATTACTGTCCAGCATATTCACACCCGATGAATAGTAAAAAGAAAAATGAAAAAATAAAGGCAGAAAATCAAAAAAAGAAAGACGCTGGCATTGCTTTCTCATGCACAGTAAATTGCGACAAATAAAGGCGAACAAAAGTTCGTCTTTTTTATTTTGTTACTTTTTTTGTTTTAAATCGTTTTAAATAATAGAGCGCAACACATAACGCATAACACATAGCTCATAACGTGGAGCGTATAAAAATGGTATACTATAGATAGAATTTGCAAGTTAAATATTTATATAATGCAAAATGAATCTGATATTGTAGCGCGTATTCAAAAAGGAGATTCTGAAATTTTTAGTATACTTTACGATCGCTATATTAAAAAAATTTACGACTTTGTCTATTTTAAGACTCATCACAAAGAGACGGCTGAAGATCTTGTTAGTATTGTTTTTACCAAGGTGCTAAAAAATATAGATAGTTTTAAAGATGGTAAGTTTTCTTCTTGGATTTATAGAATAGCCCGCAATACAGTCATTGATCATTATCGCACTAAAAAAGAAAATAAAAATATTGAAGATGTGTGGGATTTATCCGATGACAGCGATATTATTCAGGATTTAGATATTAAAAATAAATTAAGCGAAGTTAAAAAGTATTTACAAGATTTAACTAGCGAACAACGAGATATTGTAATAATGCGAGTATGGCAGGGAATGAGTTATCGTGAAATCGCTGAAGTTTTAAATAAAAGTGAGGCAAGTTGTAAGATGATGTTCTCACGGGTGATGAAAGATTTGCGCCAAGAATTTATATTAGCACTTTTGATATTATTTATGAATTAAAATTGTTTTGTCATTCTAAGTAAAGCGAAGAATCTATTTGTAAGTTTGTGGCATTAGATCCTTCACCTACGCCTGCCGGCAGGCAGGGTTCAGGATGACAAAAAGTAAGATATGAACAAACAAATTAAAAATATACTCAATGATTTATACGCGGTTGATGAGAGTTTAAAATTACAGGAATCAGAATTAATTAAAATAATTGAAAAACTTTTAGTATCACGGCCAAATACTAAGTTTGATAAAAAATTTGCTCGTAAGTTTCGAGCAGAACTGCTTCAAAATAAAAAAGTTAATTATAATTTAATAAATAATTTGACAAATATGTTTACAATGAAACAATTTACTTATGCCGGTGCTGGAGTGGCAGTTATAATTTTAGCTGTTTTTGTTTGGCAAGGTTTAAGTCCAGATGAAACAAGATTTGCTTTTGCTCCAAATATTACAAAAGTAGGGGATCAAGCGTTTGGTAGTTTAATTAATATAGATGACAACAGCGCTTCTCAACTGGGACAGCCCGAAGCCATGGGTATTGGCGCGGGTGGTGGAGGTGGTACTACTTTTAACGCAGTTCGTTCAGAAAGTGGCGACGGAGAAAACATGGCCATGGTTAATTCAAAGATGATGATGCCAAATCCGTACAGTGTTAATTATAAATTTATTTATGAAGGTGATGAATTATCCATTGATGAAGAGAAAATGGCTGTGTTAAAAAGAATTAAAGATCAAAATGTTGGACGTAATTTAGCGCAAAGTTTGAAAGGCTTTGATTTTGGTGATATTAATTTAAATAAATTTTCTAATTTAACATTGCAAAGTATTAGTTTAGCTGAAGATAAAGACTTTGGTTATTCTGTCCACATTAATCCATTAGAGGGAGTTTTTTCCATCGGAGAAAATTATACCCAGTGGCAAGAACATCGACCTGTTTGTCGCGATCAAAAATGTTATGAAGATCAACGTTTAAAACCATCTGACATGCCAGCTGATGAAGTACTAATTAAAATAGCTGATACATTTTTTAAATCAAAAGAAATTGACATAAGTAATTATGGTGAACCAGAAATACGTAAGGACTGGCTTATGAATGCTCGTCCGAGTGTAGAGATTTATACTCCAGATAGAGTTAGTATAATTTATCCTCTAATTATTAATGATCAAAAAATCTATGAAGAAAACGGTTATTTGGCTGGCATGAATGTTTCAGTTGATATTCGTTTGAATAAAGTTACTAACATGCACTACATGACTCAAGATTATCAAAGTTCTGATTATGAAACTGAAACAGATGTGAAGAGAATTTTAAAATTTGCTGAACAAGGTGGACGTTATACTAGAAGATATTTTGCGCCAACTGAAACAAAAGAATTAAAAATCGGCACACCAACTTTAGAGTATGTAAAGATTTGGCAGTTTAATGAAGATAAGCGCGAGAATGCAGAAATTTTAGTACCAGCTTATGTTTTTCCAATTATAGAAAAACCAGAAGGCACTTACTTCTGGCAAGAACGCATTATTATTCCTATTATTAAAGAGTTGTTAGACGAAGCTGATAAGCGTAATAATGACATTGGGATTTTACCAGAACCACGACCAATGCCTTTAGAAAAACCTGTTAGTTCTAGTGATACTAGCGTGTCTATTGATAAAGAAGATATAGATGAATAATTAAAATTAAATAAAATAAAAAAAGGCGTGCTTTTAGCGCGCCTTTTATTTGATCGGAATTAGATTTTCTCCTTTGTTTTTTTGTTGTAGTCCATGATTTTTTCCAAAGCAGTGTGCAGACACTTAAGATCTTCAAAGCCAAAGTTAAGAGTTAAATTACCAGGAAATTCAATAGCACTAATAGGAGCATTTAATTTATTCGGCAAAGATTCTCGTACTTTTACATCACGACCATTTACATTTTTTATAATCCCATCCTTATCACCTGGCAAAAAAATAATTGTGCAGCCATGGTAGTCGCTATATCCTAGTAGACTAGGTGCCGTTACAATTAGTTGCATTTTACCATAGTTTGCTTTAGTAGCCATTGTTATCTGCCGACACCACTCTTCAAATGGTTTATGCACTATATTAGGATCAAACACTCCACTGTTAACAAGAGTTGTGCCACTACCAGCTCTATAAAGGCTTACAATTTCTGCGGGAATAGTAATCATGATAAACTCCTTTAATTAGTTTTAAATGAACAACAAAAATAACCAAAGGCTATTTTATTGTTAAATTACAGTAGAGATATAAACTGTCAATGATAATGTCATGGCTCTATTGACAAAATAGGGAATATTTGCTAATATTTTAAGACTATGACGAACTATATCGTCACAATTTAGCAATATGATCAATATAGAAACATTAAGACAACTAGGTCTGAAAAAAAATGAAGCTAAAATATATTTAGCTTTGCTTCAGCTTGGTGAAACCACAATAATTCCTCTTTCTAAAGAAGCTGAACTACCTCGCACTACCTGCTATTCAGTGATTGATAGAATGGCTAAAAAAGGATTATTAAGTAAAACTTCCCGTGGCGCGCATACCTATTTATCTCCTGCTAGTCCGGAAAAAATTCACGAAATAACTATTTCCAACGAAACAGAGGCTAAGAATCAAAGGCAATTAGCTGAGCAAATAGTTCCCAGTTTAATAAATTTTGCTAACGAAACTTCAGGCAAGCCAAAAATTCAATATTTTTCTGGCAAGCAAGGAATCAGAGCTATTTTTGAAGATTTATTTACTTCAGAAGAATTTAAATCTTATTATTTAGGTTCAATTAAAAAATGCGTTGAAATTGCTGGTGAAAATTTTATGAAAGATTGGGTCAAGAGAAAAACACAAGCTGGTATTTTTTCATATGGCATCAGGATAGAATCAGAAGAAGAGTTAAAAACAACTTTTCGTTCATCCAGAAAAAGAATGAGACAGATTAAATTTGCTCCTCAAGGAGCAGAGTTCCCAGTTTATATAGCTGTTTACGGCAAAAAAGTCGTTTTTATCACCAGTAAAAAAGAAGGATTTGGGCTTATTATTACTTCAAAAGATTTTGCTATTACCTTTAAATCAATGTTTGATATTATTTGGCAAGCATCAAAATTGTATAAAGAAAAGATTCTTAGTGGGGAAGTAGTAAGTACAGATGATGAATAATTAAAATTAAATAAAATAAAAACTCGGTTTAATCGCCGAGTTTTTTATTTAAAATTAAATTATTCCAAAAGCAATAACCCCAACATAACCCCAATTCCTAAAATTAAACCCACTAACTGTTTTAAAGAAGATGGGATAGATTCCTCTTTTTTTAATTCTGGAATCAAGTCGGCCGTAGCGATATAGATAAATCCGCCAATAGTTAAGGGAATTATAATTTGAATAAAATTTTCAATATAATTATAAAATATAATTGTTATAATCGCGCCTACTACTGCTGTTAAGGCAGATAAAAAATTAAATAATAAAGCCTTAGCGCGTGAAAGGCCGGCATGAATCAGCACGCTAAAATCTCCAATTTCTTGCGGAATTTCATGCAAAGCAACGGCAATAGTAGTTGCAACGCCGATTTCTATGCTAATAAAATAACTAGCGGCTATTATCATGCCGTCAATAATATTATGTAGACCGTCACCGACTAAATTCATAACTGCTAAGTGATGAGGGTGATCTTTAGATGTTGGAACGTGACAATGGCGCCAGCAGATAAATTTTTCTAAAATAAAAAATATTAAAATTCCAGTAATAATTAATAATGAAATTTTTAAAGATAATCCGTTATTTTCTTCAATTATTTCCGGCAGTAGATGTAGAAATGCCCCGCCTAAAAGCGAACCGGCAGAAAAACTTACAAAAAAGAAAATAATTTTTTTAAGTTTTTCTATATTTAACGCTAAACAAATCGCGCCAACAAAAGATATCAAGGAAACAATAAAGACGCTGATAAAAATATAAAATATAGTTGACATAAAAATCTTTAGTTTATAATAGTTTTATAGTATAATAATTATAACTCTCAGTCAATTTAAAATAATTTTATGATCAAAAATAGATTAACTTTTTGTTTAATTTATATTTTTGCTTTTCTATGGACATTAGCTGGTTCAGTGCCAACTTATATCCAATCTTCTTTTTTAGAGCAATTTGTAGGAATAAAAATAGTAGGATTATATATTACAGTCGCTACTTTTATCACACTACTCGTAATTTTTGTTTTCCCACGAGTTATAAAAAGATTTAGTAATTACTGGACAACAGTTGTCTTAATGTTTTTGTTAGCAATGAGCGCTTGGTGCTTGAGTATTATTCAAAGTCCTTGGTTTGTTTTACTATTTTTTATTTCTCATTATTTGGCCTTTAACTTGATTGCAATTAATATAGATGTATTTTTAGAAAATATTTCTGATAAGCGCCATTCAGGTCGCATCCGGACTACTTTTTTAACTGTTATTAATGTAGCTTGGGTAATTTCACCGTTTATTATGGGGGAATTAACTGGTAATAATAATTATTCATTAGTTTATTTAGCAACATTATTTGTAATAATTCCTGCTATTGTAGTTTTGCTATTATCAAAAAAACATTTACAAGATCATACTGAATATAAAAGTCGGCACTTACATCAATTATTAAAAGTATTTAGAAAAAATAAAGATTTAGCCAGAATTTTTAAAGTATCTTTTGCTTTACGTATTTTTTATTGCATCATGGTATTATATACGCCACTTTATTTGCATGAATATATTGGATTTAGTTGGGAACAAATTGGTTTAATTTTTACTATCATGCTATTGCCATTTGTTATTTTTCAGATGCCAGCTGGCACATTGGCAGATCGATATTTTGGCGAAAAAGAAATTATGGTTTTAGGTTTAATTATTATGATGATTGCCACTGGTGCAATATTTTTTATTTCCTCTGCTAGTTTTGTAGTTTGGTCATCAATTTTATTTTTAACTCGAGTTGGTGCTTCTTTAGTGGAAGCAATGCAAGATGTTTATTTTTTCAAAATTGTTAATAAACGAGATATGGATTTGATTAATTTATTCCGTGACTTGCGTCCAGCAGCTTGGCTAGCTGGTTCATTATTAGCAGTTGTTATTTTAGAATTTTTACCGTTTCAATATATATTTTTAGCCGTTGCTTTGATTTTATTAATAGCCATTAGACCAGCGTTGGCGCTGAAAGATACGAAATAGAAATCCTAAGCACAAAACTCAAAATAAATTCAAATATCAAAAATAAAATAATTAAACTAAATATATGTTTTGAGCATTCATTCATTTAAATTTTTGTATTGTTTTGGATTTAGAAATTAGATATTAGAAATTCTTAGATTTTAGGTGCATTTGACATTTTTCACTAGTTGTAGTAAATTAATCAAGTAATTAATATTAAAAAGTTAAAAATATGTCCCAAGACAGCATGATAAAGCTTGAATGCACCGAGTGCAAAAGAGTAAATTATAACTCTCATAAAAATAAAAAAACCCTAAAAGAACGTTTAGAGTTAAGTAAATTTTGTAAATTCTGTAAAAAACATACTCCACATAAAGAGACTAAATAGGATTTTAAAATATAGCGCAAATGTGCTATATTTTGTTATAGGAGCGGGTGTCGTATAGTGGTAGTACAGGGGTCTCCAAAACCTCTAGCGGGGGTTCGATTCCCTCCACCCGTGCATAAAATAAAAACTGACTTTTAGTCAGTTTTTATTTTATTTTACGGGAGGGGATCGAACAGGTTGCGAGCGAAATATGAGCTGAGGCGGAAGACGAAGTGAATAATTGAGCGACGATTAATACGACCCTAGGAGTATTTATCGGCAACCCTGGGCAAGCGAAGGAGGAGTATTGCGACGACGACTGAGCGCGGAATTCCATCCACCCGTGTTATCTAATAAGTTGCTAACATTGGCAACTTATTTTTGTTAGGGGAGTAAGGAATTAGAATTAATTTGACTTTTTTAAAAAAATGTGCTATATTATTATATTGCCAACAATAGATTTTATTTTGATAATAATTTAACCGGAATTAAAGGAGAGAAACCATGGAAAAGTGTACTATAGAAGAAATGGGCAGACGCTATCCAAGTCTTGCTCCGACCGTGAATATCACTTTCAAACAAAGCGGTATTGCCGGACTGCAAAGACTGTATGTTCTCGAGCGGGGTGGTTTTCTGAAATTTAAAGACGAGATACTCGTATTGGCGATCGTTCAATCCAGTGATTGGGGTTCTGACCAAAATCGTGTTGTGAGGGCAAGATTAATTAATACTGGAATATGGCACGAGCACATGTTCACCAGTCAAATCGCCCGGGACATTGAAATTATTCGTTTGGCTACCAAACACCCACTCAACGCCCTCATGACTCGCAGGAAGAAAAGACAGGAGACAATCGCTTTTGAAATCATTGAAAAATGTCTAGGAAACCTGAACATTAAGGAACTTCCTGATTTTGAACTCAATCTCTATGGGATTCTGGATACCGTCAATGGCCTACCACAATTGTCTTTCACGCTGGTGGAAGACGTAATTCACAACGAGGTTGCTACAATCGTTCTTGATGGTTGGAGCGGACAAATCATCGTCAATGGGATGCCTCAGAAAGCTTATAGCGATCCGAAAGAATTCCAGGAAATCATCTTGGATATTGCATTTAAACACCTGGAAAAAATCACAACGCCTAGCTAAATAAGGCGCTTCAAAAATTAAAAAGAGCTACTCGATTCGTTCGGGTAGCTCGCTTTATTTTCTTAAGTACTTTAAACTCTCTAGCTTTTCCATGCTAATTTTAACCTGAGAATAAACGGCCGGTAATTCGGTAAATATGTAATGAGCGGAGGTGATTTAGATTGGCGAAAATTTGCCATGGGTAAGTTTAAGGAAAATAGGATTGATTTGTTGAGTTTGTATGATTTTATTAAAGAACAAAAAGCTAAGGAGATTTTAGAAAAGCAAGAATAGATTATTTGATATTTGAATGTATTAATGGTTTCTGGTTTAAGACTTAGGTTATTGCCTTGCTTGCAATAAATAAATATCATGGATATAAATATTATCATTTAATTACTATTTTCTTATTCTTTTTTTAAAAAGTTTGCTGGTGTCAGCAGACTTTTTTGTTTTCAATAATAGTAGATCATCCATAAAATTACCAAGCCCTTTGACTTTTCCTCTTATTTAGTGTATTATATTTTAGTAACAAATTAATTATTTACAACTCACCAATCTGGGTTGTTTTTTTATAACAATGGCAAACGAAGTAATACTAAGATTTGAAGATGTAACTTTTGAATATTTAGATAAAAAGCCTCTTTTGGATGAGGTTAATTTTAGTGTGCGTACTGGATCAAAATTAACATTAATGGGTCAAAACGGAGCAGGGAAGAGTACGCTATTTGATTTGATTAAAGGCGAGAGAAAGGTTACAGATGGTAAAGTATCAGTTACTAATGAAGCAAGTATTGCCACTGCTCAACAAGTAGTCGATCGTGCTGACTTTGAAAAAACTATTGAGGAGTATTTTGCCTCTGTATTTGAGATTGTACCGCCAAGTTTGAAAAGTGAAATAGCAAAAGCAATGAATGCCGTGAACTTAAAAGTGCCAACTGACAGAATTGTTGGAGAACTCTCTGGTGGACAACAAGCGCGTCTACTTTTGGCCAATGCTTTAATTCAAAAACCAGATATTTTGCTTTTGGACGAACCTACTAACAATTTAGACAAAGCAGGCATAGATCACTTAGTATCATTTTTAATAATGTATCAAAAAACAGTAATTGTGATTTCTCATGATGCTGATTTTCTTAATTGCTTTACTGAAGGTGTTTTGTATTTAGATGTATTTACAAAACAAGTTGAAACTTACGTAGGGGATTATTACTCCGTAGTTGAAGAAATTGAAAATCGCATTGAAAGAGAGCGTAAGAAAAATGCTCAGCTAGAAAAAACTATCAAAGATCGTAAAGAAAAGGTTAATTTTTTTGCTTACAAGGGTGGTAAGATGAGAAAGCTAGCCAAGAAAATGAAAGATGAAACTGCTGAACTAGAAGAAAATAAAGTTGATGTTAGGCGAGAGGATAAGACGATTAGAGATTTTACGATTCCTACTCAAGATATTTTTGGTGATATTGTGACAATTGATAAAGTAAAAGTTATTAAAGGTCATGAGCCAGTTGTTAAAGATGTTGAGAAAGTTTTAACAAAGAAATCACGCCTCTTAATTTCTGGTCCAAATGGAATTGGTAAGAGTACTTTATTGCGAACATTGGTTAATGAAAAATCAGAGGGCGCTAAGATAATGGATGGCGTTAAGGTTGGTTATTATAGCCAGGACTTTGCCACTCTTGATTATGATCAAACTGTTTTTGATTCACTAGAGAGTATTTTGGCTAATGGTCTTGATACTCAAGATATGCGGGCTGTAGCTGCTGGATTTTTGATCACAGGAGATTTAATGGGACATAAAGTATCATACCTTTCCGAGGGGCAAAAGGGTTTGTTATCGTTTGCTCGATTGGTTTTGATGCAACCAGGGCTATTAGTACTTGATGAGCCCACTAATCATATTAACTTTCGTCACATCCCAGTTATTGCCAAGGCGATTAATGAGTATGAAGGATCTATGATTTTAATTAGTCACATGCCTGAATTTGTAGAAAAAATTAGAGTTGATGATTATTTAGATTTGGGGAAGTTGTAATAGATAAATATTATTTCTTAAATAAAAAAAACAATCCCATTTCGGGATTGTTTTTATATTTTGAAAATTTTATTTACTTTTCCGCGATCAACTTAGCTAGATCATATTTCTTTCCTTCTTTATCCCATTTCTTCAATGTACGCATGGCTTTAGTTGATAAAGTAAGAGTCATATATTTTCCAGTAGCTGGATCTAATAATTTTTTCTTTTGTAAATTAACTTTAAATTTTCGTTTAGTAGCAATTTTGGAATGGCTACGCATATTTCCAGTTTTTGCTTTTTTTCCAGTTATTTGGCATACTTTAGACATAAGTTTAATTCTTAGCTAATATTAAATTCTTATATAGTATAAACTAAATTAGATAATTTGTAAACATATGGTCAATAAACAACAAATTTTAGACGATTTTATCAAGGCTTTTAAGGAAAAAGACGAGATTAAAAAAAGGACTTTAACCTCAATTAAGTCAGAGATTTTAGTATTTGAAAAGTCATCCTCCTTCGCTAAAGCTACAGCGGACAAGAAAGGTGGCAATGAGGTTGATAATAACAAACTCTTAGAGATATTAAAAAGCATGGCTAAAAAGCGTAGAGAGGCGATTGAGGCCTTTGAACAGGGTGGTAGGGAAGAGTTAGCACAAATAGAAAAAGAAGAATTAGAGATCATAGAATCTTATCTGCCAGAGCAAATGGGTGAGGATGAAGTTAAAAAAATAGTGGAAAAAGTTGTAGCTGATAATAGCTTTACTCAAGCTGATTTTGGTAAAGCAATGGGCATGGCTATGGGGCAATTAAAAGGTAAAGCTGATGGAAATATAGTAGGTAAAGTTTTAAAAGAGGTTTTGAAATAATTAAGGAATGGATTCCTGCTTTCGTCCGCCTAGGCTTGGCGAGACTGGCAGGAATGACAATACTAGAAATAAAAAAACCATCTCATGGTGAGGTGGTTTTAAATATATGAAATATTAAATAATGTTTATTCCTCTTCGCAATCAAAGAATATTTTAATACAAGCGTCTAAGTCTTGAATTAAATCAATATTAAGAGCATTGTTTGGAGAAATCCATTGAAAGTTTTTATGTTCAATAGGATTAATTTTTACATCACATTTTTTTGTTAATTTTACATGAAAAATGTGATGTATAAAATCATAAGTAGGGTATCGAACATAAACCTTTTTAAAATATTTGAGTTTATCAGTAGATACTTTAATAGCTGTTTCTTCTGCCATTTCTCGTGACATTGCAATTAAACAATTTTCGCCAGAATCAACTTTACCGGCAGGAACTCCCCATGTATTACCCTCTGGTTTGCGGTCTTGCCGATGTAATAAAAGAATCTTTCCATCATACTCCACAAAACAGCTTACTATCTCAAAACGAAAGTCAAAATTTTTGGGTTGTATTTGATGTATCATAATGTTATTTTTTCCCTTTTTTATTTTAAAGAACTAAAAATTTATCGTCCTTGATCAACAAATCCTCCAATATATTTAGCCCAGTAAATTTTTTTACCATTTTCCGCAATAACTTCTTCTCCAGAAAAATTATCAATTTCACCAGTAAAGTCATTAGAATATGAAAAATTATTTTCTTCATATTTTTCAGGACCACGATATGGTTTATCCTCAGGAATAAGTTTTAAGGCATTCATTAAAATACCATAAACTTTTTTAACATCAGATACTGATTCATCAACTTGTCCATAATAAACCATTATATAAACTGGTTTACCTTTGAAAAATACAACTTCTCTACCACCGTATGGTTCACCGCCAAAGTAATTATCATGATATTTCCAGTCGCCATCTTTAAAAATTAAAGTAGTTGATCCATCACTTTCTTTAATTTCCTTAGCTGAATCACCAGCTGCGTAAGTAGATTTTTTTGCTTTGACCAAAAATTGGCAAAGCTTTTTTTTGTTGAACATTATTTTTTAGATAACTGGGTGCTCGGCACCCAATAAGGGTGCCGAGCACCCAAATAAGCACCTACTTAATTAAGACAAAAACTCTTCTTTCCATTCCTTAATAAATTTACCCACACCTTCCGTATTTAATTTATTTTTTAACTTTGTAGAAGCATAAGACCATTTGAGTAGGGAACCCATTTCAATAGAGTAGCGATTATCTTCTACTATGTAGATAACTTGTTTAGATTTAATCGCACGACGAATAGTCTTTTGATCAACACCAAAAAGTTTAGCAGCCTGTGAAACCGTTAACCACAGTTTATTTGAGATATTTAGTTCTGAATTAATTTCAGTAGGCATAGGAGTAAAGTCCAGAGTTTTGTAGACTTAACTATTAATAAAACTACTTAAGTCCAGGATTTTGTGGACTTTGTAATTTATATTATTTTAATATTTTTTAACTAAAGTCCACTACCTCTTGGACTTATCAAGGTTGTTTTTATCTTTATTAATGTATTTTCTCATATTTAATGTTTTTTTTCAAGGCCAAACTTATTTATATACTGTTTGTAACAAATATAGCTTAAATACGTATTATTATATGAGGTATACAAAATGATTGTTTGTTATTTGACTTTATGTGGTTTTTACCCTATAATATTAGTAGTTTTATAAAAATATACTCAAATAACCAGTACCAGTAGTGTATTTAATAGTTTTTAGCTAACATTAGGGAAAAAATTACATAAAATATTAAGCGATTTTTCGCTTAATTTTTCATGTTTTTGATATATAATTTGAATTAATTATAATTTTATAACTAATATTACCATAAATTACAGTATAAACACTCAAAGCAGTATTTGTAGATTTGAGGGAACCCCGCCCGTACGGGACGGGGTAAACTGTAACACTTTTAAAGTTTTTTCGTATAATTATATGATAAATAAAAACAGTTTCCAAGAAAAGGTGCTGATAGGAAGATTAAAACTTAAGGATAAGGATGCATTTTCACAGATCTATGATCTTTATATTGATAGAATTTACCGTTTTATCTATTTTAAAGTAAGTAGAAAAGAAGATGCTGAAGATATTACTTCTCAGGTATTTTTAAAGATTTGGGATTATACTTTATTAGGTAATATAAAAATTGGAGAATCATTCCAGGCATTGTTATACAAAACAGCGCGTAATTTAGTAATTGATCATTATCGCGTTAATCAGAAAAAAGATTCCTCTAATATTTCTTTAGAGAATGTGAAGGAAATAGCTTCAGATGATAATGTAGGCAAGGCAATAGATACTGGAATTGCTATGACAAAAATTGAACAAGATTTAAAAAAATTAAAAAGTGAATATCAAGAGGTAATAGTTTTACATTATATTAATGAATTATCAATCAAGGAGATTGCTGAAATTTTAAACAAAAAAAGAGGTAATGTGCGAGTACTTTTGCACAGAGCCATTAAAACTTTACAAAGTTTACATGGATAAAAATACTATCTCACAATTAAAGCAATTAAAACAAATCAAGCCAGATAGGACTTGGAAGATTAATAATAAAGAAATTTTAATGAGTCAAGTGGCGCATAGTTCCACTGAAGTTAAAAGTGGTAATTTCTTTATTTATATTAAAGAAGTTTTTTCTGAAAATAATCTTAAAATAAAACAATCCGCCTATGGATTAGCATTATTAGTTTTACTAATGCTAGGAGGCGGTTTTTTTAGTATGAGCGCTGCTAGCGAAGTTACTCCTGGTAGTTTTCTTTATACTGCTAAATTAGTAGGAGAAAAAACTCAATTTGCTTTTACCCCTAATCAAGAAAGTAAATTAAAATTAGGAGTAAAATTTGCTCAACGTCGAGCGCAAGAAATTGAAAGTTTAGCTGTTATTAATGAACATAATGAAATTAGCGATGTAGCTGACAGTTTAACTGCAGAAATTATAGCAGTAAATGAAAGATTAATATCAATTGAAAAAGATGACGCTGAATTGGCTTTAAGTTTAGCTAAAGAGGTTGATAACAAAACTAATGAACTAAGAATTGCTTTAAAAAGAAGTAAAGGATATTTAACTGAATCTTCAATGGCAGTGAGTAATAAAATTGACCAAGCTTTGCGCAGTGTTGAATCTGCTAATTTAAATGCTTTAAATACTATTATTAATGGAACGGAAATTAATGATAAATTAAGTGAAAATGATATTTCTAATAGATTGGCTAATAAATTACAAAACACTAAAGAAAAAATTGATGAAGTAAAAGATGCTAATGAATTTTTTGTTGCTAATTTAGGTAAACAAAAACAAGGAATAGAAGTATATAATCCAACTAAAGAAACAGAACAAAAAACAAAAGAAGCAAATAAAGCAATCAAAGAAGCAGAACAATTATTAGATAAAGATAATTACGAAGAAGCATTAGAAAAAATAAACGAAAGTGATGAATTACTTAATGAAATTAGCGATACAATTATAGAAAATCAAAATGCAGAAATTGGGACTTCTACACCGCAGGTTAAAGGTGTAATTGAACAAGAAACTGAGAAACTAATAGAAACTAATAGAAACTAGAAAACAAGAAAGCAAAAAAACAAAAAAGCGAAAAAGCGAAAAGTTTGGAACTTGTGAGTGTTAACGAGCTGTTCAAAACTTAGATAGTCAAAATCACTAGATATAAATACAGTTAATTTCAATAGTTCAAAAAAGTTCCGAACAGCTCACTGACGTTCACAAGTTCGGAACTTGTACAAAGATAAAAATTTAGCAACATAATTATTTTTAATCTCTAGTTTGATTGAAAGTAACTGTGTTCCTATATTTATAGGAACTGACTTTAATGGTCAAGGTCGACATTCGCCTGTAAGCGAAATGAGTAAAGTCAACTTAATAAAAAAGCCTTATATTATGGATTTAGTTTAGTTGCTTAATTTAATAAAGATCAACAAGCTTAACCCCCACGCTTTTTCTATTACTTTCAAGGAGGTTTACCTGCCGGTAGGCAGGCCTGCCTAAAGTAGGTAGGGGGAAAGTGATACAAGAAGTGTGGGGGAGCTAAGGAATTCCGATTGATTTTTATTAAAAGTACAAAACTATATTTATAATTAGGTTTAAAGAAAGAAAAACAATTTATGAGTAAATTACGAAAAATTTTTACTGTTAGCGTCATGTTTGTGACTGTTCTTTCAATGAGCGTAGTTGTTGCACCTAGTGCTTCTGCTGCTGTTGCCCAAGCTGGTGACCTCATTAAAATGGACGGACTACAAACTGTTTATTACTTAGGCAATGACAGTAAAAGATATGTTTTCCCTAATGAAACTACATTTAAAAGTTGGTATAGTGATTTTTCTGGCGTAGTAACTGTTTCTCAAACTGAGTTACAAGGCTACCAACTAGGAAAAGTTGTTACTATGCGTGCTGGTACTAAATTAGTTAAGATCACTACTGATCCAAAAGTATACGCTGTCGCTCCTGGCGGTGAATTAAAATGGATTGGTTCTGAAGACGCTGCCAAGACTCTTTACGGAGACGATTGGGCAACACGCGTTATTGACGTACCAGATCAATTTATCAGTAATTATAAAGTAAATGGTGTAGGATATGGTGACGCTTCTGCTAGCGATATTACAGCTACTGAAGTAACTGGTTCTACTTATCCTGATGGAACTTTAATCAAATACGCAGACTCTTCTGACATCTACTTAATTGAAGGTGGTTCTAAGAGAATGATTACTAACGAAGCAGCTTTAATTGCTAATCGTTATAAATTTGCTGACGTTATTGAAGATGTTCCAGCTACATTTACATTTGGTACTGGTACAGCAATTTCTGCTATGGACGCAGATTTAACTAACACTTCTGCTAGTTCAGGTGGTGTTGCTACTATTCCTGGTGGTTCTGGTTTAACAGTGGCTTTGGCCTCTGATACTCAAGCTGCTAGTAATATTCCAGCTGGTTCTCCTAATCCATTTGTGAAACTTAACTTAACTGCTGCCAGTGATGGTGCTGTTAAAGTTAACTCTATTAAGTTAACTTCTTATCAATTAGGTACTCCTACTTACATTGATAGTGTTACTTTTTATGATGAAGGAGTTAAAGTTGGTACTTCAAAAAACATGAATTCTGATAGAGAAGCTACTTTTAACTTCTCTACTCCGATTGATGTTGCTGCTGGTACTACTAAGACTTTGTTAATTAAAGCAACTATTGAGTCTACTAAGACTGGTAATTTTGCTTTAGGTATTGCAGCTGCTTCTGATATTGATACTGTTAGTAGCGCTGTTATTAATGGTTCATTCCCAATGCAGGGTAATACTATGGCTTCTGTTTCTGGTGTTACTATCGGAACTGTTACTATGTCAAGTATTCTAAATACTACTACTGACACTACTAATAATTTTGGCGAAGATAATGTATTATTAGGTGGATTTAATTTAACTGTTGCTAACGAAGCAGTTCTAGCTGAATCTATTCGCTTTATTAATGGTGGTACTAACGTAGAAGGTATTGTTAGTAACATAAAGTTATTAATTGACGGTGACGAAGTTGTTACTGGCGTAGAAATGAATGGCAAATATGTTGACTTTGATTTAGATAACTATCTAATTAGCAAGAATGATTCTGTAGCTCTTGAAATCTATGGTGATCTTGGTATTGCTAGTGTTGGTAATACTATCAAGTTATACATTGACGATGCTAATGACTTAGTATTTATTGGTCAAAGTTTTGGCTATGGCATTCAAGTTGCCTCTATCGGCGATCTTAATGCAGCTAGTGACGCTTTAGCAGTAACTTTAGCTGCTGGTGATGTTACTTTGGACATGGATAAATCAGCAACTCCATCTAAAGATGTTCGTCCAGGCGACAATGATGTAATTTTAGCTACTTTCTCTATTTTATCTAATGGTGAAAATGCTACTATTACTGCAATTGGAGACGGAACTGATGTTTTCTATATAGCTGGTGCTAGTGATGGCTCAATGGCTGTAGAGGAAATAGATAATGTTGAATTGAGAGATATAACTACTGGAGCAGTTTATGATGTTGCTATTGCTAGTTCTACTGATACTGATGCTAGAATAGCTTTAACTTTATCTGATGAAGTTAGCTTAGTTCAAGGTGTTACTAAGACCTTTCAATTAAGAGTTGATTTACAAGGTCCTAACGATACAGATGGTATTGATGCTAATGATACTTTGCAAGTTGTTTTAGAAGATGGAGCTTTCTCTATCACTGGTGATGATTCTAACGATGATTTATCTAATGATATGACTCCAGTTTCTATTACTAGCGCAATTGCTACTGTTAAGACTGCTTCTTTGGCTTGGTCAACTACTCCTTTAACTAATAAGACAGTGGTTGGTGGCGCTGAGAACGTAGTAATTTATCGGGCTGCTGTAGAAGCAGGTGAATCTTCAGCTATTACTCTTACTTCAGTAAAACTTTCTGGTACTGGTACTAGTGTAAATGGTTTTACTGATACTAATATTGCTGAATTACGTCTTTATGTTGATGGTAAATTAACTAAGACTGTAGGTGGTGGCATTACTGAAGGTACTGGTTCTGTTACTCCAGAAATTAACTTTACTTCTTTACACTCTACTAATCGTGTTATTCCAGCTGGCGCTGGAGTTGAAATAGAAGTTCAAGCTGATTTTGCTAGTAGCTTTACTGCTGCTGATAGTTTCAGATTGCAAATTACTGATCCTGCTTCAAGTATTGTTTCTAGAGACGCAGACAACACCTTAGTTGCTGAAGGCGTTGGTAATGTAGATTCTATATCTAGACTTATTACTATGGCAACTGTAGGTACTTTAAAAGTAGAATTAAAGACTGATGATCCAAAAGCTAATAATGATACTTTCATTTTAGCTGGTACTTCAACTCGTGCTGATAATTATCTAGGTGAAATTGTATTAACTACTGCTAATGAAGCTATTAAGATTAAAACTTTAGTCTTAGAGCAACAAGGTAGTTCTACTGGTAGTGATATTGCTGCTGTTCATTTATATGATAAGGACGGCGCTATTATTGCTACTAAAGTTCCATCTACTGCTGGTCATGTTAATTTTGACAGCTTAAACATAGTTGTTCCAGCTGATCAGGCTACCTCATGGTTTATTGGTATAACTACTAAGACTATTAATGCTGAAGGTGATGCCGCCGGTACTGCTACTTACGGTCATGAAGCTATTTACAGTTTTGCCAGTACTACTGGTTTAGCCATTTGGAGTTTAGCTGCTGATAAAGCTATTACCGCATCTGGTAATGAATCTGGTTCTGATATTGCTTTGGTAAATTCAAATGCTCAAACAGCAGCGGCAGGTAATTATCCAGCTAGTACAACTATCACTAAAATAGCTACTACTACTGGTTCTAGATTAACCTCTATTACCAATGCTATGGCTAATGGTACTTTGTCTGGAGGTAACAATAAGGTTATTGGTAAGTACAAATTTGTCTTTGACAATGGTACTAACCGTGATAGTTCTAATGTTGATATGAAAGCTAGATTAACTACCTTGGTATTAACTATGGCTTCTTCTACTACTACTTATGTAAATAATGTTCAAGCCTATATTGAAGGCAACTCATCTGATTTAACTGATGTAGTTGAAATTGATACTAGTCATAATGCTACCATTATTTTGACTGATTTAGACGACAGTAATGAAGATGTTGATGGTGAAATTACATTAGTTATAATTGGTGATGTTGTTACATCTGG
>Ga0222637_1000172_pt1 | contig 35463 bp, 33 predicted proteins | sample AntAcemetagen143_FD_181149 | JGI IMG/M metagenome (GOLD analysis project Ga0222637, IMG submission 181149) | Saline water microbial communities from Ace Lake, Antarctica - #143 | ecosystem: Environmental > Aquatic > Non-marine Saline and Alkaline > Saline | place: Antarctica: Ace Lake...
TGAGAAACGGCTCAGGTGGTGATGTGAGTGAGGCAAAAGAAATGGGGAACGTTGGCTGGCGCAAACAGATCGGAAAGCAATCCAGATGTTTCCCAGTGATAGATTTTAGGCTTTACAGGGCGATGTTGAAGGAAGCGATTGAGTTACTAGACAAGAATGAGGTCGAGAAGGCTGAACGTTGCCTTAAACGGTTGATTAAGATGCTTGAGGATAAACTGAAGCCATGATTGAGCGAGAGATAATCGCAGATGCGTGTGGGCGCATAATGGGAGTATTAAAGGAGGTTAAGTGAACATTCACGAAAAGGTTGATAAGGAAATGGAGAAGTACGAGAGGACCGTTGTTTCTAACCCTGCGGTTGTCAAGTGGAGAAGAACCCTTCACTACGTTAGGGAATATCGTTGGGATGGTGAGAGGGTAAGCGCAACCGAGTTCCTAAAGAGGTTAAGAAAAAGAAAGGGGGTGATAGCATGAAACGAATAACTGTTTATGCGAACATCATAGTAACGCCGCCGGATGATTGCAAAGATCCGGATGCGGAGATACTAAAGCTAGAGCAAGCCCTTAACGAACAATGTGGTCTTATGGTGACTGGTCGAGGGACAGATGAGGAAAAGAAGATACCCCTGAGGTTTCACTTCGTAGGAAGGGAGAAGGCCTCCCCGGTGGAAGAACCGAAGATCATCTTAAACGCCGGACTTGACATGCATGTGTGTGTTCCCGATTTATGGTCAGATGAAAAGGTTATAGCGTTTTGCGAGCAGAAGAACCCCTGCGGCACAGAAGGTGGGTGGGGAATTAGGAGGGCCGGGGATAAGCGGTTATGGGGTATGCCGGAAAGGAACCCCTGCGATACCAGGGATGGGTATGTTCACATGGCATTGGAGGCGTAAATTGTGGGATTATTTATCAGGCATCCTGAGAAATTATTTTGTCCTGTGTGTGGTTGTGGTGATATTCACTATTGGCCCGAAGTGCTTAAGTGGAAAACAATGTCTGATAAAGAAAAATGTCATTTTGAGGTTTGCCCTGCATGTGGCTATGGTAATGCAGATTTTCCATACGAGGGGTTCGCCTAATGTACTACAACCCACAAGACACCCGGTACGATTTTGATACCGATGTAACGATTGAGGATATCAAGACGTTTTTTTGGCGAGATCACAATAAAGGTGCGTATTTCAGCATGTTTGAAACGGGGGTTGGCAGGGTAAAAACGGGTGAGGGGGTTAGGTTTGATCTGATCAGAATTGATCCCCGGAAAAAATACGTCAGGATCTTCGAGTTTAAAAGCAGTCGGGCTGATTTCCTTCGGGATAAGAAGTGGGAGAAGTACCTGGCTTATTGCAATACGCTCACATTTGTGTGTGGGAGAGATCGGATTAAAAAGGATGATCTGCCGAGTGGGATCGGGCTAATGTGGGTGTGGAAGCGCAAACGGAAAGACCAGGAAGCATTGAAAGGGTTAGAGCCATTGTGGGAATACGAGTACGAGTGGGTTAAAAAGGTGAGAAAGCACGATCTTGATCGGGAAGTCTTATTAGATCTTGCCATGATGTTGATGTTTAGGACGATATGGCGAAAGGATGATGTTTTTTGAAAGGAGGTTAAGGTGGATCTTTTTGTGTTTCGTATTTGTGTTGGAGGTTTTGAAACCTCTATTGTGGTGGTGCGGGATTGGGATGAAGCGCTTAAAATAGCGGCGAACAGGGTTAAGTCTTATGAGGGCGAGAAGGAGTTTGTCAAGGTTGAATATGTCGGCCTGGTAGAATTCTTTGCTAATAGCATTTTAAAAGACTGGGAACCCACGAAGGCAAACACGATATGAGAGGAAAAACTGCTCGACTCGCACGAAAAGTGGCCCGGAAGAAGATGCACAAGTTTTACGATAAGATTGGCCGGGATAACCTTGTGTCCCGACTTAAACTGGCCTGGAAAATAGTGAGGGGGAAAGAATGATTGCGAGGGTGTTCACCCGGAAAACAAAACAGAGTCCAGGTGATAGGCATTGCTATTTTACCGTTCCCGGTTTGGTTGGGATAGATCCAGAGTATGACGAGGTTCGGGTTTCCGTTACGTTCACCTGGGATATTGAGCATGGCGAGCACCTTAAAAAACAATGGGGAATGGTCTGCGACAACGTGAAGATCGGTGGGCCGGCCTTCGGTGATCGTGGTGGGGATTTTGTGGGCGGTCGGTATTTGAGAAATGGCGTAACGATAACCTCAAGAGGTTGCCCGAACAACTGTTCCTTTTGCTTCGTTCCCCAAAGAGAGGGCCAGATTAGGGAATTGAAGATCACCCCCGGCAATTTCGTTCAAGACAACAATCTGCTGGCGTGTAGCAGGAATCACATAGACAGGGTATTTGAAATGCTGAAAGGACAGAAAGGGGTCGAGTTCCCCGGTGGGCTGGAACCGGCAAGGATTGATGATTATATCGTTGAAAAATTGAGGGGAATCTCAATCGAGCAGATATGGCTGTCCCATGACTACGAGGGTGCGGAAAAGGCGCTGCGGTATGCGGTTGAGAAATTGAGGAAGCATTTTAAACGAAGGCAGATGCGGTGCTATGTCCTGGTCGGCGGACCTTATGAAGATACGGTTGAGAAAGCCGAAGCAAGACTTATTAAAGCCTGGGAGATCGGAACCCTACCGTTTGCTATGTTGTGGCAGCAAGTAGAATTTGAAGATTACTCCCCCCGGTGGAAGAAGCTGGTCCGGAATTGGACAAGACCGGCATTTGTGAAGGAAATGGCGAAAAGCAACTTTAAAAACGCGAGGTATTGAAATGAGAACACGAAGAAAGCTCACCCCGGAAGGGGAAGGCTGCAGGATGACGTTCACCATAGAGGGAACCCCGAAGGCAAAGCCACGCCAGACAAAGAGTGATGTGTGGAAAAAGCGGAAGTGTGTCGTTGAGTACAGAGCGTGGGCCGATAAAGCGAGGGAACGTGCGCCCCTTGATTTACCGGCAGAGCCAAAGACCGTATTGATAAAGGCTTTTTCTGGAATTCCAATATCGTGGAGCAAGAAAAAGAAGGCAGCGTTAGTAGGGCAGCCACACAGACAGAAGCCGGACTGGGATAATGTCGGCAAGGCGGTATGTGATGCTTTGTGGAAAAAAGATCAGTTGATCTCTGACGCGTTGGTGATAAAGCGGTGGGACGATGGCAAGGGGGCCAGGGTTGAGGTATGTATTGTCGCAAGGAGTTTAGACGATGTCATTGATGCTCTCGGTTTTGGAAAAAAAATTATCTGATCTTAAAGGCTATGCGAAAGTACATTTTAAATGCGAGAGGTTAAATGCAAGCAAGGTGTCAAAACGAGTTTGCATTAAGAGGCAGTATTTCGCACAGCAGTGGACCAGGGAAGGGATACAGAAGGTGCGAAGCCCCCTCCTGTATTCCGAATGTAAGGATTGCAAGAAAGGCCGGAAGATTGCAGACAAGCTAGGGTTGGGTGAGTTCTTGAACACAAAAAAGAAAAAGAGGACGAAGTGCAGCCGAAAGAGTTGTAACCAAGAAGTGTTTGGCGGTGGCATGTGCCGGGAACACTACTTGAATTATTTTGCAAGGGAAAACGACTAGCCTTTTTACAGGAGAAAGAAAATGGAAAGAGTGTTTTTAATTAGAAGCGAAGATAGCACGTATGTATGCCCCTCAATCAATGCCACGGTATCACTTGCGAGGAAGTTCTTAGAAATGGGAGAAGCTGGAGGCGAAAAGCTCTGCATCGAAACCAGGAGCAAGGAATCATTTGATAGTTTTTTGAATGACACTTCCGCTACCGAGCCCCCCGGCAAAAAGAGGAAATACAAAAAGAGAGAGAAAAAAGAGAAAAAGGAAAAGAAGGTAGTGCCTATCGCTACCAAACGGGGCCGAAAAAGGGGGACACCGGCGAAAATCATGCTTCTCTTGGGCAGAAAAGGTGAGCTTGCCGTTGATCAGTTACAAGGTGATTTGGGGATCACCGGAGAAGCGGTGAGACAAAACATGCAAAAATTAATCGCTCAAAAAAAAGTTGAGATCTCCGGGGAAAAACCACGAACATTTAAACTCAAGAACGCGGTTAGCTTTCAATGTGCTGCCAGGGGAAGAAAGATTGACCTGGCAGAATGTGTCCCGAATGGGGATAACCACGATTGTGAGATTTGTGACTATAAAAATGGAGACTAGGGAAGAAGATTTTGAAAAATTTTACATCTGCCCGGAATGCCACCAGGGAGAATGCTGTGGCAAGCTAGGCTATTTTATTATGAATGATATTTGGGGAAAGTGTTTTTCGTGCTATAAAAAAACAGAAAGCAATAGCTGCCCCGACTGCGGATCTACCGGCATACAGATGGAAAAAACTGCCCGTTGGTATATTTGCCACAATTGCCACAAAAGATTTTCTCGCGCAGAAATGATAGACAAACCCGCCAGTTAAAAAAATCCATAAAAAAAAAGACTTGACATACTTGTTTTGTTGTGCTCGGAATGCACCGGCAAATAATTTAATAAATTAAATTTTCGGGATATGACAGACAACAATGAGTTAGTCAAAGAAAAAAAAGAATCCTCTCATGGCAACTCTCTTTATCGGGCAGAGTTTGTTGAGCTTGTAAGGGCTATCTGCGCCGAAACTTGCCCCACCGATAAACAGATTTGTATAATCCTTGGCAAGTATATCCAGGGGAAAAAACTCGATCACCAAACAATTATCAACTGGAGAAATGAATATTCCGACTTCAATAGTGCGCTTATAGAGGGCCGGGATGAGTTTAATAGTAAAGATGTAGAAAAAGCCCTTTTGAAAAGTGCGAAGGGCTTTCATTTTACAGAGGTAACGAAAGAACCGGCAATTCTGAGAATGCCGGGGAAAGATCCGGCACTCCTAGCAAAAACGCTCCACGTTACCAAGCGTGTCCGAAAATTCACACCCCCCAACTCCAGGTCGATTCAATATTTTCTAAACAATAGAAGTCAGGAAAGATGGAAGAACCGGCAGATCCATGAGATTACCGGCAAAGACGGAAGTCCGCTTACCATAACCCATGAAGCACGACTAAACGCCATGATGGATGAAGTGAGGGAAATTGAAAGCGCAGAAGCAAAAGAAGCAGAAAAAACAGCCGAAGTATGATGAAACACCCGAAATGATCGAACTCCGAAGATGTACCGGTGTTTCCTTTCAATCCAGGCTAAGGGGCTTTCTTTATTTTGTCAATAAATACGTTTGGATTGAGGACAGGAAATCAAAGAGGGCTATTCGCTTTATACTGTGGCCTGGTCAGACGGAAGTCGTACCCAGATTTTTTAAGTCGAAACTCCTGATTGTTCTCAAGGCAAGGCAGCTTGGCCTTACCTGGCTTACTGCTGCCTATGTTCTCTGGCGCGCAATATTCAACTACCATGAGTTTATCGTTGTCATAAGCGCAAAAGAGGATCTCGCTATTGAGTTTCTTGATCGGGTGAAATTTATGTTTGATCGGTTGCCCGGTTGGATGAAACCGATTGTGTTTAAACGATCAACCATTGAACTCACTTTTGGGGTCGAAACCAAAGACGAAAAGGGAAACGTGGTTCTTGAAGGACTCAATAGCGTTATAAAATCCATCCCCTCTACTCCCGAAGCCGGTCAATCGAAAACTATCACTCTCCTTATTCTCGATGAATCGGCATTAAACCGCTATTGCAAGGAAATATGGGGCGCTGCGAACCCCACGCTGGAACACGCAGGAGGACAGGCGATCATAGTTTCTAATCCATCAAAAAATAGACCGGGCTGGCCTTGGACTAGAGATCTCTATACAAAGGCCATGAAAGGAATGAATAAATTTTCAAGGATCTTCCTTGATTGGCGTTGCGTTCCAGGCAGAGGACCGGACTTCCTTGCGAAAAAGGCCAACGAAGAAAACCTGGATGAAGAAGACATACAGATGCAGTATCCTTCAAGCGAAGCGGAAGCGGTCAGCACGTTGGGTGGATCTTACTTCGGCAGATCGCTTGGCGATTTTGCTGGCGAGAGTGGAGAACGTGGGTATTTCAAAGAGTACAACGGTGAAATTCAGTTTGTTCCAGACAAAAACGGTATAGTTGAGATTTGGAAGCACCCGGACAACACGATGCTCAACCGTTACGCTGAAGGATCTGATGTGTCCGAAGGTCTAGGGGAATCGTATTCAGTTGGCTATGCGTATGACCGGCTTGAAAATGAGTTTGTTGCAAGGATACGCTCAAATAAGATCGATGCTGATGTGTGGGCTGACGAACTGATTTTGCTTGGTAGGTACTATGGTGATGCCATGATAGGCGTTGAGAGGAATGGTGCCGGCATCACTACTGTCATGCACCTGGCAGAAAAATACGACAACCTGTTTTACCGGAGAAGGCCGGGGAAAATGAAAGGGGCGTATGTCCTTGAATATGGCTGGCTGGAAACCAGGGAAAACAAACAGATCCTTGCAGACGAATTGAGAAGGCACTATAGGCTGGTTTTTACAAGAGTGCCTTGTCAAATTCTGATTGATGAATGTTCAACATTTATCCGGCATGATAGCGGAAAACTGGAACACGAAGAAGGGAAGATGGATGATTGCGTTATCGCTGCCGGTGTAACCCTTCAAGTCAGCATAATGATGAATACGATAGTTGAGAAGGAAATAAAGCCAGCAAAGAGCATGACGGAAAAAAGAATCGAGGCCCTGGAAAAAGTTTCAGACGATGATTATGAAACCTTTATGTCCACGGAAAGCCTGAAAACTGTCCAGGACCTTGACAATTATTTTTAAACCCTTTAACAAAGCGAGGTGCGCTATGACAAGAGAAGAAGTCGTAGAAGTGGTGAAAGAAGAAGTTGTCAGGCTTTTTGGCAAGCCAGTAGATCAAGACCTGGCCATGGAAAAACTGAAGAAGGATAGAGCAGACCGGCAGCTTGTTGAAGAAAGAATAGAAACCGAAAAAGTTGAGCAGATGGTTAAAAAGGCCGGGATGGAGAATGATAAAGCAAGACTCCGAATGGAAGAAAAGAGGGTAGATGCTGAAATAGCAGCATGGATTAAAGAAGGCAAGAAAGTTTAAAGATGTATCAGAGCCTATAAACCCTTTAACAAAGCGAGGTGCGCTATGACAAAAGAAGAAGTTGTAGAAATGGTGAAAGCAAAGGTCGGTGAAATCGGCAACAGGGAAAAACCGCCAACCTTGATGCTTCAGGTTGAAGCGTTAATCCACGTTATCTGTGATATGGCGAGTCTCCCCAATGCAAATATCGTGGGGAGCGATGATGATGTGCCGACAATCGACAAAACCCCAGAGGATGAAGCTGCAACCGAAACTGCAAACGAAACGGAGGAAGTGAAAGATGTTTGAGTCTGCGGTTTTAGTCGGGAGTTTCCTGTTGACAGCTTTAGGCTTCCTGATTGTTGGCTTTGTGATGGGAAGAAAAACTAATTTTGCGCCAGTAGTGAAGGAGAAAATTGAAAAGGCTAAAGAATCACAGCCATTCGTTGATGACATTAACGAGGATCCCTACGCTATTGCGCTAGAGGAAGATAAGACAAGGCCGAAGGTTGTGGGCTCACTATAGGTGATTTATGGCAAAAATCGGAAGGAAGAAAAGGCCGGGAAGAAAAAGGACAAAACCCCCAATAGTGCGGGCAAAAAAGCAGATGCCAAAGCTGCTTATGAAGTGCCGGATCTGTGAGGAAACAATCGCCTCATTTTACCCGGAGAAGATTACGAGGCCCTTAAAGTCAGAAATGTTTGTTGGTATCGACCACACTTATGCAAAGCCTTTTTATGACGGTGTGTTTTGGGTAGATTTCGTGTGCCCTTACTGTTTAAACCAGCCATTTTGGGTTACTGAAGAAATAGCCCAGGAGTGGAATGGCGGCAAGGGCAAGGGCGTTAATGAAATCCTTACCGATAAAGGAATATTTCACGTTGATGTCTGCAAGATTTTTACCAGGCAGGGAGAGCCGGTTGAGATGGAGGGCGGTTGGGTATGTAAGCAATGTGGCAAAACTTTTCAGAAGTCGCAAAGTCTTTCGGCCCACATGAGGGGCCACAAGAAAGATAACCCGCAAACCCCAAAAAAGAGGGCGGTAAATGAGTAAATGGGCCTATCCAGAGCTATTGCCACCCGAAGGAAATGCGGAAGTCGGCAGCCGGGTGTTTGAATTGCTTGGTAAAATAGTAGCCGATAAGATCAATCTCGGACTTCATAAAAAGTGGCTCAATAATTACAAGCTCGGCAGAAATAAGCATTGGAATAGAGAATCGACTACCGTTCCCCTCATAACTGGAAATCTCCTAAATGTCCATAGACAAAGAACTGTCAATATGCTTACCGATAACAACCCGATCTTCAATGTCGTGCAGCTTGGTGGTAAGCCGGATCAGCCGATTTACGAAAAACTCCATCAGGCTTCTATGTGTTGGTGGATTGAACAGGAGCAGCAGGACAGGTATGAAGAAAGCGTTTTGAATGGTGAAACCTACGGTGTGTGTATTGAAAAGAGCATTTTCAATCCCGAATTGGAGTATAACCTGGGTGAAGTCGAAACCGTTATAGTCGATCCTTTCAGGTTTGGGTTTTGGCCTTTGAAATGTAGGGACATACAAAAAGCCGAAGCGGTGTTTCACTATTACCCGATGGGTGTTGCAGAAGCAAAAAGAAGATGGCCCAATCTTTCAAACCTGATTAAGCCCGACAGCCAATGGTTGAGCGAAATGGGAGAAGAAAGGCGAGAGCTGGTAACTGGCAACAACAAGGATAGTATCACCGCCACAATAGCCGGGACAATAAAAACGCTCTTTACCGGTGGGACAGAAAAATCGTATGACGCAGACGATACGCTCGTAGCCGAATGTTGGGCTAAAGACTACACGAGAGATCCAGAAAGCAAAGCATACATCTACACAGGAAAGATCAGATGCGTTACCGTTTGTAATGGTGGGAAACTCGTTCTTTCCGACAGACCAAACCCGTCCATTAACCCAAAGTACGATATTAAAAAAGCGCAGAACTCCTACCTCTACGACAAGTTTCCTTTTATCATGGTGAACAGCGCTAAGGATACCTCAACCGCCTGGGGCAGCTGCGACTTTGAGCAGCTCGAGCAGCTAAACAGGGAATTCAATAAATCCGTTTCTCAAATGGTGTTTCTCAAAGACAAAGCAGCCAGACCTAAAATCGTCAATCCTAAATCATCCGGCATACCGAATAGCCACTTCACCAACATTCCAAGTGTGGTTAATCCCAAAAACGCAGTTGAGGCAGCAGCATTGAGATATATGGACTTCCCAAATATGCCGGTTGACGTTAAGGAATCAGTAGCACTATTAAAAGAGATTTTCTTCCTGATCTCCGGCTCATTCGATCTTGAACAGGCGCAAACCCCAGGCAGAGAGGTGATCGCTTACAAGGCTATCGCTGCGCTACTCGAGAAAGCAGCAACTATGATGCGTGGGAAAATAAGGAATTACTCCAGGCTACTTCGGGAACGCGGGAGAATGTATTTATCACACTTGCAGAATTGGTACACCGAGGATCGCTGGTTTTACTATGAAGAAGCCGGGGAGTCAAAAACAGACAAGATAAATGCGGAGGAAGTAAATTTTCCCGTAAAACTTACCGTTGTTATTGGCTCAATGCTTCCTGTTTCAAAAGTACAGCAAAGAGAAGAAGCCCTGGTCCTCTTTGAGAAACAGGCAATCGATCAGCAAGACCTCCTTGAAAAACTGGATTGGTCAAACAGGAGCAAGCTGCTCGAGAGGATGAAAGCCGGTCCTTTGGGCGAGCTGGTTATGAAACTTGAAGCTATGGGCGCACCGGACGAAGTCCTTGAGCTGATCAACATGATTGCACCAATGGAAGAAGAAGATTTTGAAAAGGCAGTCGAGGGTGGGGATCTACCGCCTATTGATTGGCCCAATGTGCAAGATAAGGAATCGAGGGTCGCGATTGAAAATGACCTGGCTATGGAAAAACTGAAGAAGGAAAGAGCAGACCGGCAACTCGTTGAAGAAAAAATCACAACCGAAAGAGTTGAACAGACCATTAAACAGGCCGGCGCCGAATTTGATAAAGAGAAATTAAGGATCGAAGAAAAAAAAGTAGATGCGGAAATCGAGGCAATCAAAAAAGCCCCCCTTACCCAAACATCGAAAGAAAAGAACGTAACGGAGAAAGGGCTAAAAAGCAATAATGAAAAAAATTTGCAATAGATAGTGTGTTTTTCACACTACAGGGAGACCCCATGACCGAGGAAAAGGATAAAAAATTTGAGCTTCATGTGTCCGAAAAAAAAGAGGTGAAGCCCGGCAAGGTTGTAGGCGTTTGCCCGGCCTGTAAAACAAAGATAAGGGCTAATACCCCCATTGTCCTTACTCAATACCTGATCTCTACCCCCCAGGGAGTACAGCCAGCCATACCGAAGGTTGCCTGCCTTAGTTGTGGGTGTGAATATTTTGCTACCGCAGAGCTGGAACACCTAAAGAAAAAAATAGCAGAAGGCCAAAGCAGGATTATACTTGCACCGCCAGGATCGGTAGTGCCAAGACCTAATTGAATTTTTAATCTAACAAAAGGAGGAAGGAAAATGAAGAAACTAAAAACACTTGCAGCGATAGTTTTTGCCCTTGTCTTGGCTAGTGGGATCGGCGTTGCCGAAGAAAAAGTACCCACCATTCATGGCCCAGGTTCATATTTGTCAGTCATTAACACCGATACCGGATCTACCAAGCCAGCAAGGGAGGTCCCCACCTTCAATGCGCTTAAAGATATGCTTGAGTTTGACCTGGTAACAGTTAGCACAATGACGAATGGCTCAACCGAAACCACAAGCTATATGGACGATGATCCGGCGAGCTGGTTTGGTGGTGCCGAAAGAGGCGCAGGGCCTAACCCGGTTGATACTAATAGCACGACTGCAAAGATCGGCACAAACTCGCTCATACTTCAGTTTCCAGCCGATGCCCCCGTAAGTGCCGGTGTGCAGAGAACTATTGTATCGGATGATCTGGAAGCAAATGAAAGCGTAGGATTCTGGTTTAGATCATCTACTGCACTTACGTCAGGGGATCTTATTCTCACCATGTTAGACGATAGTGCAGGGACTACAACCGACTTTAACTTTCCAGCAGTTGCAGCTAACGCAGTTGACACCTGGACATGGACAGAGATTGACATATCAGGGCTTGGGGCCCCCTTTGGTGATGCGATCACCGAAATAGGGATCAGGCTATCATCTGCCGGTGCTGCAAGTCTTGGTGCGTTCAGTTGCTACATTGATGGAATGTGGAAATGGGATGCAGCCGATGAAGAAACATTGTCACACCCCATAAGAGATAGCGGTGTTATTTCGGTTTTAACTTACCCTTATAGCGAGGCCACTAGCAACGTAATGACAAAGTTAACCGAGAACACAGATTATTTCCCTCACTACCAATCAGGGAATGATGCCATCGTGATTATTACGGATCAATCGCTCTATAGTGGTATGGCTTTGGTTCTTTACTAAGGAGGCATTTGTTATGGCTTTAATAGACATGAAAAGGCCGAAGGAAAAGAAAAGCTCGAATATGGAAGTGGCATCTGTTGATGAAGGCGAAAGGTACCCCTATGGTCTGCGGATCACGCTGGAAGATGCCGAGCTTGGCAAGTTGGGGATCAGCGTTAAGGAATTAGATGTTGGCAAGGAATTAAGCATTAATGCGATTGCCAAAGTTGATAGGCTTGAGGATAGGGATAGCAGAAATCAGGGGCATAATCAGAGCGTGAGCTTGCAGATAATCAAACTTGATGTTGAAAAACCCAAAAGCAAGACTGCGAAGCACTTTAGCAATTTAAGGAGAGGACCGGGTTAATGCTTATCCAATATCCACTTACCGAGGATGAGTTGAATCAACATTTACAAAATCCAGATACTAACCATTTGGTTGTTTCTATTTTATGGTTGGCTCAGACATTAAATGCCCCAAAACCATTTCCTGCGGGGAATCTTCCAGGCGAAGATCCAGAAGAAATGATCGAGAGGCTAAAGAAGGAAGGAAAAGATTTTACCGTTACTAGGTATGGCCCAAACGCAAACAAGGAAAAAGGTTAATGCCACTCTATGACTATGAATGCAAAAGATGTGGGCACATCACCGAAATAATAAGGCCAGTGGATGATGTGATTATAGGGTGCCCCAAATGCAACAATGGGGTGGCCACCAGGATCATATCTGCGTCTGGCGTTAATTGTGCCAATGAAGATGCTGCGTGGATCAGATCGGTGAGAGAGGTAGTGGAAAAGGGCACAAATAAGCCCCATTGTGTTGAATTCCTGAAAAATCCTACCCGGTCAACTCTGAAAAACTGGATGAAGGGCGAAGGATTAAGACACAAGGAAGACGGGGAAGATCGAAGGCCGAGCAAAAGTGAAACCACAGAGGAACACAGGAAAATAACTCAATTACTCAAAAAAAAGAAAGAGAGGGAAAAAATTGTCGTCAGAGGATAAGGATATTGAAACAATCTTGGGGAGTACCGGAAGAACCCTAACCGGGTTAAGTGAGCAGAAGTATTCCGGCAAGGTAAATATCCAGTTTAATATGTCCAAGGGAGGCATAACAGATGCCTTTATGAATCTCTACACCCGAATGGGTTTAAAGAAAAAGGAGAAAAAGAATGTCGAGAGAACATCAGACGATAAATGAAACGGTTTTAACACCGGAATCAGGGCCCTCGTCAACCCCTGATACGTCAGCAGACACCTCTAAGGGATCGTCAGGCGCCGCAGACGCTAAAGGCGCAGATGGAGTGCAGACGTTAAACGAGGATGGAACACCGAAAGTAGCAGGAAAAGAAGCAGAGGCAGGGAAAGAAGCAGAGGCAGGGAAAGGAAAGGGACTTGAGGGGGCTGAAGATCGGCTTGATAAGCATCCCCGGTTCCAAGAAGTGATCAAGGCCCGAAAGGATGCTGAGGGAAAAGCAGCAACCTTACTGGCAGAAAACGCAGCGCTAAAAGCGCAGATGACAACGGTGCAACCGGCAAGGCCAGCCGAAGCCAAGCCCGATGGGAGGAATTATCAACAGGAATTGGGCGAGCTTAACAAAAAGCTAGATGAAGGCGATATAGCACAGGGTGAGTATATGACAAAATATACAGAAATCATCCGAGCCGAAAGTAAGGACCAGGCACAGGCTATGATCGAAAGAAGTCAGCAAGAATCAAAGGTAAGCTCGCTTGAAGATCAATTCTTGAAAGATAATCCTGGCTACATGGAAGTATTTAAGACTGGAAAGCTGGATGCTATCAAGGCCGGATCTCCGATCTTTGATAATATTTCAGCTTACAAAGAGCACCAAAGGCTCGAAGCAGAAGCAAGCGTTGAAACAAAAGTTAAAGAGGCGGTTGACGAAGCGGTAGAAAAAACGAAAAAGGAAATGATCGATCAGTTTAAGGCGAAAGGAAGTGCTGCTGTTTTGGGCGAAGGCCCGGCTGCGACTCCTACTGAAAAGTCGGCAAAGGATAGCCCGGAAATGAAAACGCCAAAGAAATTTGGTGGCACTACGAATGTCCTGGCTAACAGGCTTGCTCAAAGAAGGAAGGCGAAGGCCGGTTTATAGTTTTTAACGGTTACTTGGTAAGTCGCTGAATTATAGCGTAACTTCGAGAGTCCGATGGGAGAGTTGTTTTTTCTCTATCGGATTTTTTTATTTTAGAAAGGAGGAAACGAAGATGATCTTAGAAGAACTCAACGAAATAACCAATGATTATTTCTTGCTTGAAGATGGGTCGGCAACGGACATCTATTTCACCACATCATTCCTAGTGGATTATCTGATGAAGCAGCAGAATGGTCTTTGGGAAAGGCCGAATGGCGGTAAGAAAATCAGAGTACCGCTAGAGTATGACGAGAGCGAGGGTGGCTGGTATCAGAGGAATGACCCCCTGTCAAGTGATGATCGGGAGATCATAGATGCTGCGTACTTTGCCTGGAAGCACGTTTATGGCAACGCAACTATTTACCGGACAGACTCCCTTTACAATGCCGGTGAGTATGCGGAAGTGCAGCTCGTAACTTCAAAGGTTAAGAATGCACAAAAAACCGCCAGGAATAAGATTGCGAAGACTATCTACTCTGCATCTGGTGATGCAGCTTCATCTCTTACGGGGCTGCTTTCGTGTTGTAGCGCAGCGACTACCACGCCATACGGTGAAATTACCGAGGACGGTCTTGTGGCTGCTGATGGCACAAAGAGGTGGAAAGGTAACGTCAATGCCACAGGTGGCACAATCACCCTGGACATTATCAGGACAATCGCATCCGAGGCCAAGATCCACGATGGCACAGATGGCAAGCCCAACCTGGGAACAACTACCGAAGTGCTTTTCAATAAGGTTAATAGCCTTCTTCAAACACAGCAACGCTATGTGAAAGAGGAAGATAGTGTAAAGGCCGGTTTCTTGAGACTCGTTTTTGAGGGGAAAATTATTGCTGCTGACGATTATGTTCCAACTGGTTACTACTTCAACATGAACGGCAATCACATCGGTTTTGGTATCCACGCCAAAGGCTATTTTGCGAGAACGGAATGGATGGATCTGCATGGGCCAGCCGGTCAGACCATGAAAGTCTTTTGGGATGGGAACATGATTTGTAATCACCGGCTTGCTCAAGGCTGCGGTAGTGGCTTAACGCCTACATAATTTAACCCTCAGAACTAGAAAGGAGGAAATTTGCAATGAATGAACCTATGAAAACTACATTTAGTCAAAGCATCTATGCACAAAGCTCGGTTAGGAAAGAGATTTTGGGATGCTTGAGGACTTTGGACGATGGCAGAAAGTTCAACTATGCCAGAGCCGGTGGGATTGCGCTTACTGCCGGTGCGCCCGTTGAGGGCGTTGATGCGGTAGGCCACCATTGGAACCGTGCGGTAGTTGGAACCGCCATTGCGGTAGGGTCAACGACTGTACTCGTAACCCTGGGCGCAACCTTAGTAACAGAAAATCAGTATCAGTTTGGATTTTTACAGATCAACGCTGGTGCTGGAATTGGAAGATCCTATCGGATTGCAAGCCATCCGGCTGCTGCTCTTTCCACCAATGTTCTCATCCAGTTAGATGAGCCTATCGGGGTCGCTCTGGCTGCTGCAACTTCAAAAGCATCTTTGATTTATAACGATTTTCAAGATGTTGTGGTTTCTACTGCTGCGACTAAAACCCCTGCCGGCGTACCGCCTATCGCAGTTACCGCAGAGTATTACTTTTGGAGTCAGACTTTTGGACCGGCGGGTGCGATTGTGGATAATGCTGTAGCAGTAGGAACAGAACTGTCCGGTGGCGCGGGAATACTCGCAGCGAGAACAGCCTGGACCGACAACAGCTATGGTTTTTGCCGAGGGACTGCTGGTGTTACTGCCGAGTTAAAGCCGGTTATGTTGACAATGGGCTAAGATTTTGTTGTCAACCGGTTAATCAAAAATCGGGTAGGGGGTAAAGATGAAATTAGGCGATCTGGTCGAAGAAATACTTAATATTGTCCAGGACCCATCGATTGATGCGAAAAAAGTAAAAAGCCTTGTAAATGATGGAATCTTGGAGGCGGCTTCACGTTCTGATACCCCCCTACCCGATCTTGAAATAAGTGAGAACGTAGAAACAAAAACTGATCGAGCTTGGGTTACACTGCCGGCGAATTACCACAGAAAGCTGAATTTCTGTTACAGCGTAGCTCAAAATGGTCGAGTGAAGATCCTGAAAAGCCTTCAACATCTCAAATCTAAATATCCTGGGCTCATTCAAACAGGGAATGTCTGGCATGTAACTCAAAGTGGTGGAAGGATCTATTACCAGGGGATCCCGAGTACGGTTGACACCTTAACGCTCGGCTACTACAAATTGCCACCCATTCTCAACAAGGATGACGAGACACCCACCTTTCTCCCAAACCATCTTCATAAAAAATTGCTTGTCAACTATGCGTGCAAGGAACTATTCAGCGTTATCGAAGATGGAGTTGAAGGGAGAAAAGTAAATACCAGTTATCACGAAGGGGAAGGGGAAAAGGCTTTGGCAGATCTTGAGAAGTTTCTCGGTCCGGAACAAGATGAACCTAAACTAATAAACGACATGCTATGTCTGTCTTAACCATACTGAAAGCAACCAAAGGGCTAAACACAAAACATGATCCAGCCAGGCTAAAGTATGACCCCGAAGTGGGAATCCAGGAATTACCGGTAGCAGTAAATATTGACGTTGACGATACTGGAAGACCATCGAGAAGGAAAGGGTTTACCAGGCAAGCAGCCGGATCATTTCACAGCCTGTTTTGTGATAGTGGAACTGCCTTGATCTGTAGCGGTGGCGGTCTTTTTGTGCTTCATCCTGATTACACGAGGACAGGCATAAGGAATGTTACTGCTGGCAAAAGGATGAGCTATTGCCAGATCGATGATAAGATCTACTATACGAATGGCTATGAAACCGGGTATGTGAAAAATGAAGTAAGTTATGCGTGGACAGTCTTAACTTACTATGGCCCGGACACGAAGAGAGTGCTTTCCGGCCCACCGATAGGGAAGCATCTTGAGTTTTACAATGGGCGAATCTACATCACGCAAAAAGATGTAGCGTGGTATTCAGAACCCCTTGACTACAACAGTTTTGATCTCCACAAGAACTTTCTTCAATTCCCCTCTACCGCAATAATGATAAGGGCGGTTAAAGACGGTATTTATGTTAGTACCGACAAGGCAACCTATTTCTGTTTTGGCCCTAATCCAGACGAGGGGCTTGATTGGATCATGGTAGCCCCTTATCCAGCGATAGAATATTCTGAAATAACGATTAATGGGCGAATGATTGTAACTCAAGAAGGAGATCCGGTAATCGATACTACTGTTAATGAGAAGGCTGCCATGTGGGTATCGACAAAAGGGGTTTGTTACGGTGGATCAAGCGGAAGGTTTGCGAACATCACACAAGAGAAGATTGATCTTCCCACAGCTTTAATCGCAAACAGTTTTTTAGTAGACGATAAGTTTTTGACAACTTTAGAACCCTAAAAGGAGGAAGGCAAATGGCTTTAAGACTTTCAACGGGGATACGAAACAATATGCTTGGGGATGTGGCGCTTGTTGGAGGGGCGGTGATCGGTGCTGGCATGAATTTTGATGATAATGACGCTAGCGAGGACACCATCACCGATGGTGGAACTGGCTTTGTAGCTGCCGGGTTTATGGTTGGTGATATACTTTTTTGCCAGGGTGCGACAACTGGTGCGAATGATACTGCTATAACAGGGGCGGTATTAACTGCGGTTGCTGCTGGACTACTTACCTTCGCAACTGGAACGGTTGATACTGACGAGGCTGGCGCAGCTGGAACGGTTGTTGCCTATGCAAGAGGTGGATCACTAAAAGACCGGTTCAAAAACGGTGTCCTCCGGATTTATAGCGGATCACAGCCAGCCAACCCCGATACTGCGGTGGCTGGCACTCTGCTTATCGAAGTAACTGTTGCGAGTGGTGTATTTGCTCATGGCGCAGAAGCAAACGGACTTGAATTCGGTGCTGCTGCGAGTGGGGCAATCGACAAGGATGCCGATGTATGGTCAGGTGTTGGTCTTTCTGCCGGAACTGCTGCATGGTTCAGATTGTGTGCTAATCCAAACGATGCTGGCGGTGCAAGCACTACCCTGGATAGAATTGACGGAACAGTTGGCACAAGTGGTGCGGATCTGAATATAACCAACACCACGATAGCAGTAGGCGCAACCCATACAATCGATCAGTTTCAGTTTACCTTACCGTTACAGTATGGCTCTTAATCCCTAACCGGAGGCATACTGAATGGCTACAGAAACATTAGATTTAGGGATTGATGCCCTATTAAACTCTACAGATGAATCCGGCTTTGTTTTCCTTGATGCCATCCTGATTACTACTGAACATGGCAGCTTGGATGCAACTTTGCCCGACCTGCAACTCACCGCAGAGCAAGGGGGGGCAAGGAGTGATGCCAACCTTCCTGATCTACGGTTAAGCGGTCAGTTTGGCGAGAATGGCTGGACAGGGAATAGGGGGCTTGAAGATTGGGGTCTTAATCTTCCGGTCCTTGAGCTTAATGCTACCTTTGGCGAAAGGGTAGAGCTTGAGAAAGACATACCTGGTCTGGAACTGGAAGCCCGGTTCGGGTTAAGGCTTGACGATCTGGAACTTCTCCCCGATTTAAGATTATCTGCAAGTGCATCGTGGGAAACCTTCTTATCGCTCGACGAAAAACTCCCACAGCTTACCTTAAACGCTGGCAGATCAGGCGGTCAATGTGATGAAAACCTACCGAACCTCACCATTTCTGCGACTTTCTCAACAGACGTTACCGGGGGTTTAACAAAAGACCTTACCTTCCCCACCCTTTCAGCCAGCATGGTGACTCCCTATACTGGCACATTGAGTAAATCCTTAACATTTCCCACTTTAATTGCATCGGCAATATCAGATGCCAGGGGAAGCCTATCGGCTAATCTGCCTGGGCTTCAATTAGCTACTTCTGCCTATGCTGGTGGGATTGGAACGCTTGACGCAACCATGCCGGATCTTCAAATAACTGCAACCGGCTATGGAGAAGAAACAGCGACACTAGATGCTAGCCTCCCGGCAATTCAGATGGGGGCTGGTACGAGTGGGGGAACAGGGGGGCAGAGTGGTGGGATAATGTCAAATAAGGACAGGTTTACAGATTATGTAATGAGGTATTCAAGATGGTAAAGGAGAGTTATGGCAACCGATAGGCTTTGTTTGTGCATTAACGTGAGGAACAATGCACCATCACAATATGCTAACTACAACTTCAATTCCTTTGCACTTGTGAATGGGCTACAGGTTGGTGTCAACGAAGATGGGATCTACACTTTAGATGATGCGGAAAACGATCATGGTTCTGAAATCTATGCGTTCTTTGAAACAGTAACAACGGATTTCGGCATTAAAAACGCAAAGAGAATGAGGAAGGGCTATGTTGGATATGAGGCAAGCGGTAATCTCATTCTCAAGGTAAAGGCCGATGATGAAATAGAAAGAACGTATCTCTTGAAGCCGGTAAAGAAGGGGCAGTTGCAGCATAAGGCAATCGTGCCATTGGGGAGAGATCTCAAGGGAACTTATTTTATGTATCGATTGGAAAATAAAGATGGGTGTGATTTTAGCCTGGATTCTCTTGAGGTATTACCTGTTATTTTAAGTATGGGGAGATAATGGGAACACACTATTGGTTAAAAGGCGATCTTGAAAAAGCGAGGGAGTATCTTCAATCTGCAAAAATGTTAAGAAGGCAGATGAACGATATGAACAAAAACAAATTACCACAGATCTATGCAAATAAAACAATGCCTGACGGAACGGTTATTAAAGCACAGGAAGTATTTGGTCATAACCAGGCAGTCATTGAAGTGCCTGTTGGAGTTGAGCCGGTTGAACCACCAAAAGAAACTAGGGTAGGGCAAAAAATCGGTGGGTTGTACCAAAGATTAGTTCCTGCGGTTGATATGAAAAATGCAGCAAGCGGGGGGGATCTTGTAGGCTATGTAATGAGTAAAGCCGGGAATAGAGAGTTTAGTGGAGGGTATATACCCTACGCCCCTTATGTGGAAAACCAGGCAGAGAATAGACTTTGGAGTTTATCGTCAGATGAAGTGGACACAGAACTTTTGATAAGAAGGGGTGAGTCAGCTAATATGGGGGCTGCTGGAAATGGGATGATGAACAATGCTTTGATTCTCTATAGAGAACTTGAACCAATCGGTAAGCACACTACGGAAATGATTACATCCTCCACCGTAACAGGGCAGAGCATAAGAATAACCGTAGATGGGTGGCATCACTACGTTATAAACCAAATACACACCATTACAAAGTATATAAGTTTTTGGGATAATGATAGTGAAGAATCAGTCGGACCAACCATTGTTGGGCCATACACTTATGCTTATAATTATGTAGAGGAGTCCTGGTACTATGCTGGCAATTATTTTTTTAACTATGGATGGTATTACTATGATTACCTTTATGGAACATACCTTACCCACACATTTGAAGGGTTTGGAACAGCCGATTTCAAAAGGTGGGGTTTACTCTATGGTTTGACCCCTCAAGCTGATAAATTTCGTTACCAATTTTGGGATTATGCTGGTGGCTATCACATAACCATAAACCCACAACAATCCTGGTATATTCAAGTTGATGACAGTGAACCCTACAAACTTGATACTGCTGGATTTGCTACTAGTGGTGCGAGACAATGGTTTACGCCAGCCCTATATAAATACAAGGAGAAGGGTGAAGAAAAAACAATAATGACCTGGTATTGGAATCCCTGGTATAACAGTGAGGAATACCCCTTACAAGCAAGGTATAAGAATACTTGGTTGGGGGTTACTCAATGGGATAAAAACAACTATACCCTTTTCCCTTCAGGGTCAGATTCGTACTATGCCAATATCGAGGGCCGACAAGGGAAGATAGAAATTGATGGAGAATTAGTCTGGATTCATCGAAGCACTAGGTTATTTGAAGAAACAACGATAGAAATAGGTTCATTGCATTCAGGGCCTTTGGGCGGTGGTAATGTAGATTTGCCATTTCCAGGGCGATTAGGAGGATAAGACAATGATAGGTTATCCAAGTACAATTACAGGTAGTGGGGCATCACATGCTAGTAGTTTGGCAGGCACTCGTTTTAACCTTGGCACTTTTTCAGTTTCTGCGGCCTATAGTAATTTTACAGCAGCGCTTGAATCATTGAGAGAGATGTCGGAGGAATTCCCCTGGCCTTACGACCCTATCCCCTTTGATACTGTTGACCTCATGGGGCTTGATGGATTTCGTTTATACGATCCAGAACCGCCAGACATAGAAGATATTGACGTTCAACTACCCCCCTTCCCACATACTCCCCCTGAAATGCCAGCGTTTCAATTCGATGCTGTGGACATTCCTACTTTTGATGTGGTTGTTCCTGCGTTCTCCATTCCAGATCCACCTGATGTGGTTTGGCCTACTTTAGACACTGAACCGCCAACACCAACAGACATAACTATTCCAACAGCACCAAGCATTACTTTACCAGCACTCCCAACGCTTGATGGTATAAGCGTTCCTTCTCCCCCTGAGATTACCATGCCAACATTTGAAGGGGTTGCACCATCGATGGACCTTACACCGCCAGAACCAGCATTTTCATGGGATGAGGCAGATTATGATAGCGATTTAATGCAAGAACTGAAATCAAAACTCCTTCTCGATCTTCAAAACGGAGGATCAGGGTTAGGTGCTGTAATCGAACAGGCAATATGGGATCGAGCGCTAGAAAGACAGGAAGTAGAAACTGAAAAGACCTACAATGAAGCGTTAAATATGTGGTCAGCTAAAGGCCATTCATTACCCCAGGGCGCTCTTGTAAGTAGATTGGCAGAAGTGAGGGCAAGGATCGACCAACTTAACGAAGATCTCAACAATGATATTCTAATCCAAGAATCCAAATTAGCACAGGAGAATACACATTTTATTATTAAGGCAGTAGTCGATTGGGAAAAAACCTATATGACCCACCTAAGCGGTGTCCAGCAAAGAGCATTAGAGGCTGCTGCGAAAACCGTAGAAATGGCAATAATGATTTATGGTGCGAAAGTCGAGGCTTACAAGGCTCAACTTGAAGCATACAAAACCTATGCACAGGTATTTGAATCAAGGATCAGGGCAGAGATAGCAAAGGTGGAGATCTACAAAGCACAGGTTGAAGGGATTAAGGTTTCTGTCCAGATCCAGGCAGCCCTTATAGATGCTTATAAAGCTCAAATCGCAGGGATCGCTACGCTTATTGATTTATATAAAGCACAGATGGAAGGGGCGAACATCCAGGCTCAATATGATGCGACAAGAATACAGGCATATAAAGCTGTTGTAGAAGCCTATGGTATAAGGGTTGGTGCTATTACCAGCCGATATAACGCATATCAGGCACAAATAGGCGGTGAAGCAGAAAAAGCCAATATGTATAAGACACAGGTTGATGCCTATTCTGCAAGGATCGCTGCCTCTAAAGTTGTTGCGGATATTGATATGACGGAAATGCAATTAAGGGTCGAGCATAACAAAGGAGAAGTTCAGACATACTTGGGATTGATCGAGAAGTTCAAAGCAGATATTCAAAGAGCGATAGCAGAAGCCGAAATGATTGCGAAAGAGATGGGATACAAAACAGATGTATATACCGCAGAAGTAGGAGAGTTTAGCGCAAAAGCCGATGCCCTGTCTAAAGTGTATACTGGCCGGGTATCGGAAAGGGTGGCAGAGTATGATGTTCGGGTAAAAGAATCAGAGATCTACATGAAAAAATCAGTTGCACTTTATGAGTTGCAAGTCGAAAGCATGAAAGCTGCTGCACAAGTATCAGCACAGATTTGCGCCTCTGCCATATCTTCAGCTAGTGCATCTGTTCATCTTGGGTTAAGCGAGTCAAGGTCAGACTCAAGAGCTGGATCTGCTGTTAATTCGGAGAGTGACAGTAGCGTAAAATATACCGAAGTAAAGGCTGGCGTAAAAAGGTTTAGTGATAACGTACAACATATTTTCCAGGGCGAATAAGGGAGGCTGGCAAATGTTAAGTTCAAATGCAAAGAAATCGTTGTTAGGGCTGCCAGCATCGGTCAATGCGAGAAAGACTACAGGGTGGAGAGGGACCGGGATTAGAAACAAGGAAGGGGCGGAAATGCTGATACACCCTGATTTAAGGAGAAGGGTGGCAAGGGCAGCCATGAAACCAGCACCCATGCAACCCCTATTAAGAAGAAGAAATTTGCGGTTAGGGGCAAGGGAAATAACAGATAAGTTCAACTTATTGAAAAACTGGAAGTAAAGGGAGGACTTGGAAATGGCCATGTATGGATTAAGGGATGAATTTTCTAGCTTTAATAAAAGGAGAGGCCCTGACATAAGAGCCAGGGTTAGGTCTTTCCTTGATCGCAGGAAAGAAGGGTATGCCGGGGTAAAACAAAAGCTCAAGGGAATAGCCGGGTACATGCCGGAAGCCTATTATAGAGCAACTTCTTTAGGGGGAGGAAGGTCTAAAGAAACCCCTGCCGGTCCTACCCCCTTGTCTGGCAGAGGCGTTAATCCTGGTGAAAGAATGAGGGAGGTTGCCGGAACTGCAAAGTTGCCAAGAATTTCAAGCGAAATTACACCTAAAAGAGTAGCCAATGTTCTCGAAGTCGGGGGTAAGGCTTTATTAAAAAGCGGTGGGAATCCTCTTTTGGCTGCTGGCGCTGCTGGTTATGAAGTAGGACAGAAACTAAAAGGACCTGGTGGAACTGCCCCGGAAGCACTTGCACAACCGGATGATGGAACACAACCATTGGGCTTTAGGTCATTAATGATAGATGCAAAATCAAGAGAACCGGATCTCACCAAAAGGGCAACGGAAGTGGCTGCCGGTGGAAAATTCCAGCCGGATTTTAATAAAGCCTGGTGGTGGCTTGATGAACGGTTGGGGAAAAGCAAACCGATCAGAGTAATACAGGGAACGGAAAGCCATTGGGTAAGCCCGATTACAGGCGGGAGTTACGCTACCCCAAAAGAAGCGTATGAAGGAGTAGGAATTGATGTAAAAGCAGTACAGGCAGAAAGAACGCATGAGCTGGCGGTAGAAAGATTAAAGGGTAGATATGGATTGCTTGAACAGCAAGCAAAACCTTTTAAGAGGTATGAGGAATTAGGATCAAGCCCAATGGGTGAACCATCTATTTTAGATCAGCTTACTGGAGGTGTTTCTACTCCTGGAGCTGGATTGCCAGGGGGCGCACAGGAAGGACTTGACGCTGTTGCAGATGCCCTTAGTGCTGCCGAACCGGAGGTTGCAGCGACTCAATTAGCTTCTATTCCTGACAAAAAACAGAGAAATGCGATTTTTAATCTCCTGCCAACAGAAAAGCAGAAGAAGATATTGAAGATATGGAGAAGCCTCTAAAGGGAAGTTATAAATGCCTATACCATCGAAAGAAGAAATACAGGAGCTAGGACAGCTTATAAGAGGTAAACCCGGAAGGGCAACCCCTACTCAAAAAACTGGCATAACACCGCCTGACCTCAAAATTCTTGAGGGCGTCCACCAGGAACGGTTGAAAAGGGATCGGAAAGAAGCCGTTGGGGAAAGATCTGCATTGGGCGAAATAGCATTGGGTGTGCCGAGAGGCGTTGTTGGCGCTACTGAATTAACGGCGAAAGCTGGTAGGGCAGTAGAAGGCGCATTAATCCCTGGTACTGAAAGAGGTCCAATAGCAAACCGACTATTAACTCCTTTTCTTGAGGCGGTTGAAGAAAAAAGAAAAGTAAGCCCCTGGATGCAGACAGCACCAAGATACGAGGAAGGAATTGTCGGGACCATATCACAGGGGACGGAGCAGGCCGTTCAGTCTATTATAGCCGGTATCCCAGGCGGTGTTGCCGGCAGAGCTTTAGGTGCAGGGATAGGCGCTTCTCTGGGGTCCGTCACATTGCCTGGCGTTGGCACCGTGACCGGCGCTACACTAGGTATGATCGGCGGTTATGCTTTAAGTGGCGGTACTATCTTTGGCCTGGCTCAATATGATGATGTGATAAGCAGAGCTGATGAAAAAAGAATACCTAGAGAGATAAGCCAGCCGGTAGCTATCAGATCGGCAATCTACGAAGGCGGCTTCGAGTTTATATCGGACCTCCTTGAAATGGGATTTATGAAAGTGGGAAAACCCCTTACCGCGCCAGCTCAACAAACAGTTAAAAAGGGGATAGGAGAATTATTCAAGGTAGGATGGAAAGGGTATCTAGCGAGGCTAGGCGGGGTTATCGGTGCGGAAGTGCCTACAGAAATGGCTACTGCTGCCCTGCAAGCTGAAGAAGAAAGGAAGATCGGGCTTGGCGAAACTAAAATGTGGGACGCAGCAAAACAGGCGTTTGGGCCTTCTCTTGTTGCCTCTGTTATTTTTGGCGGTACATTCGGCACGATTAATAAACTTCAGAGAACGAATGTAAGGAGAAAACTAGAAAATCCGGATGCGCCAAAAGAGGATCGTAAAAAGGCAGCCCTTGAAGTCGAGCAGATCCTAAAAGAATTTGATCCGGAGATAGCCCAGGTATGGGGGCATAATGCCTTCGTAGCCATTGAAAACGGGGAGGCCATAAAAGCGGAAACCCCGATTGAAGAAGTTGGGGGATTTGCGCCAACCGCGCCAGCCGAAGAAGTGATCGAGGAAGCGCCTACCGTAACTCCACCCGAAGCGGAGTTAGCCACTACAGAGGAAGATATTGAAAGGATCTATACCCCGGAGCAGCTCGCAGAGCTGGAAAAGGGAGCAGACAAAGGAATACAGGATCACCTAAATGCCCTCAACAAAAGAATTGCAAACCTTGAAAGCATGAAAAAGAGATCACCGAAACAAGAGGCCAATTTAAAGGCATATCAGGAAGAACGAAAAACCATCATGGAGGAACAGGGCTATGATAAGGAAGGTGAAGGGAGGCTACCAGGTGCAATCCGAGAAGGGGAAGAACCTGGGAGGCCCCTACAAGACCGAGAAGGCAGCAAAAAAGAGATTAAAGCAGGTGGAATTTTTCAAACATCGGAAGGGGAAGAAATAGAAGTACCTGGCATCGAGTTTAGGGATGATATGACACCGGCTGATCTTGACGATCAATGGGGCAAGATGGTTACAATTCAGGATCAGCTCACCGAGAAGAATGAACCCCGATTAAAGGAGATCGAGAAGGAACTTGCAGCCCTTAAAGGCAAACGGGAGAAACCGGATCAGGAGAAGCGGAAAGCATTAAGAGAAGAAGCGCAGAAACTAAAAGATGAACCGGCTGCTTTTATGGCTGGCGCTGAAAACAGTTTTATCAATGCACAGGAAGATTTCAATGATCGGGTGATTGCAAAAGCGAAGGAGAGAGGGGTAGAGGATGAAGAAACCCAGGGAGAAATTGCCGAGCTTGCCGGGAGGATGCTGACGGAAAGACAGTACACCGAGCAGACCTGGAACTGGCCTATAAGCAAGGTAATTGATGAAGCGATTAGTGAATATGTAGAGCAAGAAGAAGCGGTGCCGGCAGCGCCGGAGAAGCCAGCCAAGGAAGCTGAAAAGGTAGGAAAAGAGCAAACAGAACAAGAAAAGCTACAAGCGATAGAGGAGTTCTTTGGTGGAGAAGAAAAGAAACCAAGAGAGAAGAAAGTAGGCGACAAGCTGAAAGTTGCGAATAAAGATGCCGTTGTGAAAAGGGTGCAGAAAATAGACGGGGTAGAATATGAGCTATATGGTGCGGGAGAGGGCGGTATCATTCGGATATTCGATACAGATGCGAATGAAGTAGTACAGGCAAAAACATTCCCGAAATTTGGAGATGCCGAAAAAGCCTATCTTGAGGCCGTTAAGACATTACGGAAGCCAGCCAAACCAACCAAAACCGGGAAACCCTACAAATCAAAGCCCGGAGATACCCCACAAGGAATTGTTAAGGCATTGGGCGGTATTTATATAGAAGAAGGGGGAGAGGCTGACTTTGCAAAAGTCAAGGAAGGTGGCGGTACGAACATAGGCATAGTGAGTAAAGAAGGGCTACCCTTTGATATGTTAAGGGAGCGTTTCGTAGAAGAAGGGATAATTAACTCCGATACCACCTTATCTGATTTCAAGGTGTGGTTGAAAGACAACTGGACTAAACCTGTTACGGAGAAAGGTATTGAAAAAGCAGCAGAGGAAGAACATGCAAAAGAGATGGAAAGGCCGGAAGAAAAAGGTCTTGAGGAAAAAGTAATAGCGGATCTGGACCTTGAGGAAGGTGATGTTGTCTATACTGCCGGTGATATTTACAAGGTTAAGAAGGTTGCCGAAGGAGAAGTAACCCTAGAAGATGATTTCACCATTACCAAAGATGAATTTGACAAGATCACTCTTGAGAAGCCGGTTGTCAGGGCGAAAGACATTGGGAAGCTGCCTACAGAAGTAAAGAAGCAGTTGCATATCACAAAGAAGCCAGCCGAAGAAGTAACCGAGAAGAACTATCAAGATTATTGGGATAGTAAATTAAAATTGGGTCGCAAGGTAGAATTGGCAAAAGACGCTGGATGGATTACCAGGAGTGGCCAATTATCAAAATTGGGAGAAAAAATATCATCATCAAGATGGGAGGAGCTTTCTCCTGCAGCACAAAATGTATTAAAGCCAAGGATTGATAATTTATATAAGCCCGGAGCCAAAACCAATCCGGTATCCGAGTGGGTAGTTGAGCAGATAGGCAAAAAGAGGCTTTTCGTTGCCAAAGATCTATTCGACCAGGCCGACAAACATTTTGGTGGCACACAGGCCCAGGGGAAATATGTTGCGAAAGATGCCTATGATCTGATGGAATTGGGCGTTAATCAATACCTGGATCAAGTCGATCTAACCTCTAATCCTACTGCCGATATAAAACAAGCGAAACAGATCGTTGTTGCATTAAAGCAGCTCGTCAACAAACTCCCTACCCAAACTAAGAGGACCGAGGAATCAGACGAGTTTCAGCAATTCTCCACCCCCCCTCACCTGGCCTTTGTGGTTAATTGGGCTGCCAACCTCAATAAAGATGATGTGGTCCTTGAACCATCCGCAGGGATCGGGGGGATCGCAGTATTCGCTAAACAAGCCGATGTATCAAAGGTAATCGTAAACGAGCTTTCTAAAAAAAGGCTGGACCTTCTTCAGCAACTTGATTTCGATGAATACTACAACTTAAACGCAGAGCAGATTGATAACACCCTTCCCGATACCGTAAAGCCAACGGTAGTCGTAATGAATCCCCCCTTTAGCTCTACCGCCGGTAGGATGGAGGGGAAAAGAGATACTAAATTCGCTACCAGGCATATTGAGCAGGCTATGGCAAGATTGGAACCTGGGGGAAGGCTGGTTACCATTGTTGGCAAGGGAATGGGCCTTAATTCACCGGTCTTCAGGGAATGGTGGGATAAGAAAGATTACAATGTAAGAGCCAACATCAGGATAAGTGGCCGGGAATATAAGAAGTACGGCAATACCTTTGACAACAGGATAATAGTTATTGACAAAACAAGTAAAAAAGCAGATAATATAATAACAGGCAAAGTCGAAAAGGTTGAAGATTTATTGCCTTTATTGGAGGGAATAAGAAATGACCGAGCCTATCCCGCAAAACAACTCACCACTCAACCAACTGGCGAAAAAACACCTACTGAAAGTGGACAAGGAGTACAGCGACCGGCATCTGTACCATCTCCAACTGGCGTTGTGGGCATTGGACAAGGGGGAGGTGGAACTGAAGGACAAAAGGCCCCTGCTGGTGAACGTGGAGGAACTGCTACTCCAGTGGAAACCGGAGAACGCCCACAAGTTCCTACTTCTAAACCAATCGGAGGACAACCTGGAACCCCAACTGGTGAACGAGAAGGCAAGCCCCCAGGAGTTAGCCCTGGGCATACTCCAAGTGCTGGACAGCAAGCTAGTGGAAAGCCAGACGAACTATCCAAGCGCAAGCGACCTACCCTAAAACCCAAGAAATTTACCGATTCAGTTTTCGAGGATTTTGAACCGGAACAAGCTCGAATAGAAGGCTCGAAACCTCACCCTACCCCATTAGTCCAATCGGCAGCCATGGCTGCGGTTGAGCCTCCAGGAACAGACTACATCCCCAACCTACCAAAAGAACCCATCAAGTCAGGCGCTTTAAGCAGCGCGCAGCTAGATCCTATTATCGGCGCTGGTCAGGCCCATTCCGAAATATTGCCGAATGGAGAAAGAAGGGGTTATTTCATCGGTGATGGCGCAGGAGTGGGAAAGGGCCGAGAAATTGCCGGTATCCTTTGGGATAATTGGAACAGAGGCAGGAAAAAGGCTGTATGGGTTTCTGCGAAATGGACACTTTTTGAAGATGCCAAGAGAGATGTAGAGGACATTGGATGGGATAAAACCCTTCTTTTCAAACAAGGGCATGGGAATTATAAAATATCAGATGAATTTAAAGAAGAAGAAGGGATTGCCTTTACTACCTACAATACTTTAGTGAAGGAAAAAGGCGAAGAAGAAACCGAGGTATCCCGATTAGAGCAGATCAGAAAATGGTTTGGTGAAGATTTTGACGGAGCAATCGTCTTTGACGAATCGCACAAAATGGGAAATGCCCTGGAAGTAAAAGGAAAGATGGGAATCTCAAAACCCTCCCAAACTGCACTAAAGGGTATCGACTTTCAAAGGGCGTTTCCTAACGCCAGACTTCTCTATGTATCAGCCACAGGCGCAACGGAAGTATTGAATCTTGCGTATGCTGAACGCCTGGGGTTGTGGGGAGAGGGGACGGCATTCGGGAAGAAAACCTCTTTTGTCAATCAAATAGCGAGTGCCGGTCTTGCAGCCATGGAGCTTGTGGCCAGGGACCTAAAGGCATTCGGCAGTTATGTTTCCCGATCACTTTCTTTTGATGGAGTTGAATACCAAAGAGTTGAACACAAATTAAACGAAAAGCAGAAAAAAGAATGGGATATAGTTGTAGACGCATGGCAAATGGTACTTGACAATATTGAAGATGCCCTGGGCGTAACCTCACAGGATTCAAACTCGAAAAGCAAAAGATCTATTAATTCTCGTTTTTGGAATGAACACCAGAGATTTTTCAACCAGGTCCTCACTACCATGCAGATGCCTTCGGCCCTGGAACATGCCAAAAAGGAAATAGAAAAGGGAAATGCGGTTATCTTCCAGCTCGTTAATACCAATGAGGCCCAACAGCAGAGATCATTTGCAAAAATGCAGGAAGGTGATGAGATAGAAGATCTCGACATGACCCCGAAGGAAAGGCTTATTGACTTTGTTGAAAATGGCTTTCCTACTCAACAATACGAAGAATTCACAGATCCAGATGGGAATACTCGCTCAAGGCCATTGTTTAATGCGGATGGCAGCAAGATGGTTAACAAGGAAGCCATGCGCTTGAAAGAGCAACTCTTAAACCAACTTTCCGGGCTAAAGGGGTTAGCAGGTCCCCTTGATGCTCTTATTGATTTTTTTGGCGCAGACAAGATTGCTGAAGTAACAGGGAGGGGCCGAAGGGTTGTAGTAGATCCCAACACAAAGAAAAAGATAATACAGAAAAGATCACCGAGTTCAATAAAAGCAGAAGTTGATGATTTCCTTGACGATAAACTACAAGCCCTAGCGTTTTCCGATGCTGGTGGAACAGGGGTAAGCTATCACGCTGACAGGCGATATAAAAACCAGAGAAAGAGAATCCACTATGTTCTTCAAGCTGGTTGGAGAGCTGATAACGCAGTTCAGGGAATGGGGAGATCTCATAGGTCAAATGAGGCCCAACCGCCCGAATATGTGCTAGTGCATACCGACCTTCAGGGTCAAAAGAGATTTATCTCGACCATTGCCCGAAGGCTGGATCAGCTTGGCGCATTAACAAAGGGGCAAAGACAGGCCGGTAGTCAGGGAATCTTTAAGGCAGCCGACAACCTGGAAAGCTCTCATGCCAGGGATGCCCTACGAGTATTTTTAAGAGACATTGTAAGTGGAAAAATCCCCGAAATTTCCGTTGAAGAATTTGAAAAACAGACGAGGTTAGAAATAGTTGACGAGCATGGGAACATACTCTCAAATCTTCCAGAAATGAATCGGTTTTTAAACCGGCTACTTAACCTCAAAGTTGATTTTATGGATAAGGTCTTTGATGCTTTTGAGCAAAGGCTACAAGACAATGTAAGGGCGCATGAGGAAGCAGGTACCCTTGATGTAGGCATCGAGAATCTTACGGGTCAGAGCGTTGATAAAGCAAGTGAGCAAGTAGTATATACGGATGAAAGAACAGGCGCAGAAACGAAATATGTTGAGCTAGACGTTGTTAAGCCAGCAGAGAGATTAACCTTTGAAGATGCCAAAAGTCATTTTAGGGGTGGGAAGGGATTTTACCAAAACAAGCAAAGTGGAATGGTATGGGTATCTTCAAAAGAGCGAGATCATACTGACCTTACTTCGGGTGTTGCAAGAAGGGTCTTTCATCTTGTTAATGCCGGTAGCCATAGACAAAGAGTATACACATCCACCCTTGAAGATAGCGATAAGTGGGAACATCTGACTCCTGAAGAAGCAGCGGGGATTTGGGATAAGGCATATAGTGAGATGCCAGCTACCAGGACCGAGCGACACAATCTTGTTACCGGTGCGATACTTCCCGTGTGGGATCGGCTCCCGACCAAACATACCAGGGTATTAAGAACACAAACATCGGAAGGAGAGCTTCTTTTAGGCCGAGTTGTTCACCCCAATGAAGTACAGGAAACCTTAAAGAAACTAGGGGCAACTGCAACCGGAGTAGAATTAAAACCATCGGAAGCCTTTGATAAAATTTACAATGAACGGTATCAGGCAGAGCTTTCAAATGATTGGAAAATCGTCAATCGCAGGGTAGCCGGGGAATCGAGAATAGAGATTATTGGCCCCGATTGGGAACACACAGAAGAATTAAGAAAACATGGAGTATTTACAGAGCGCATAAATTATAATCTTCGTTACTTTATCCCGGTAGGCGATCAAGGCATTAAAACCTTTGAAGCAATCATCAAGAATCGGCCCATCATCCAAATAACCCCGCCATCTTCTGCCCGGTTTGCCAGGGCAGCTAAAGAGGCTACCGGAATTCCTGTTGAGGAAATAAATAATACAATCAACCCCATCTTAAAAAACCTCAAAGGATTAACCCCTGGGGTTAATGTGGTAAATTCAATCTCCGAACTGTCTTCAGAGCTGCAAAAGGAGGCAAAGAAGGTAGAAGGCGCAGGGGTAAAGGCTGTATTCGACAAGGAAACCAACGAAATAACGCTTGTTGCCGAAGGATTTTCAAGTGTTGATGAGGCCAAGGAAGCACTTTTCCATGAGCTGTACGGCCATTTTGGCGCAAGGAGGCTTTTTGGCAAGGCTTTTGATCCTTTCCTGGTACAAGTCTATAATTCCTATGGGCCTAAAAAGTTAAAGGACATCGCAGATCTCTATGGACTTGATTTCAGCAAAAAGGAAGATCGGCTTACCGCAGCCGAAGAAAAGCTGGCACAGATGGCCGCGAAAAATGAAAAGCCTGGCCTTTTAAGAAGGATATATGCCTATATCAAAAACTGGTTGCGAAAGATGGGGTTTAACTTCAAGATTACCGATGATGATCTCAAGATAATTGTTTGCGCAACAAAAAGGGCTATAGAGGAAGGATATGACATCGGAGAATTAAGGGGTGCTGCAACAAAGTTTGCCAGGGAAAGAGAGCCGGTAGCGGTGAAGGCCGAAAAAGTCCTCAAACAATTCCCCGTAAAATATGAAGGGATACAGAAAGGCTTTATGGGGCAGGAAGATGTAGTTGCCTTTAAGGACAGGAAGAAAAAGCTGCACTTTATACCGGTATCAGAGTTTAGCGAGGAAGCAGTCAGGAAGAAATTAGGGATTAAAGAGCCTTCAAAACAAATGGGTTTTAAGTTTGCCAAAGAGAAAGAGGTATCTCCCACTAAAGAGCCGATGGCAGCGCTACCCACTCAAGTAAGGCCGAGGATCGAGGCAGCGAGAGGGATACCTAAAACACCTATATTGGAGAGAGCAGAAAGACTAGGAGAGAAGATAAAGGCATCTACAACTCGTCATTTTGCAGATCTCGATCCGAAACTTCACGCATATGCTATAAACCAGTTGAGAAGGTTTCAGGAGATCGGGGAAGCGACAAAAGAATCGGCCCTTAATTTTCTAAAAGATACCCTGTCTGATTTAACCCCGGCTGAATATGATGCGTTCTCTATGAATCTACTTTTGTCCGATATGCTGCATGATATTGATGCTATCTCCGATCCGGAAACCGGCAAACGGTTACTAGATCCGGCTGACGGACTTCCCTTTGAATTTAAAGACAGGGCAGAAGTAGTCAGCACGTTGAATAAGTTTAAGAAGATGGCAGAAGAAAACCCGAAGATCAAGGCTGCCCTGGATAAACGAAAGAAGTTTATGAACAAACTGAAAAAGGATCTCATTAATGATAAGTTTCTCCCGAAAACCATTCTTAAAAACGAAGATTACTGGCATCACCAGGTCCTTGAATATATGCAGAAGAAATATGAAGGGAAAGGGAAGGACGTAAGAGTGCATAAAAAAGGCTGGCAGATTGCCAGGATCGGATCAATCAAAGACTACAACACCGAATATGCCGAAAGTGAGTTTGAAGTAGTATCCCAGGGATTAGCGCAGTTAAGGGCAAAGGAGATTCTTGACGAGCTGGAAAAAGAATACAATATTGTAAAATCGTTGAGGACAAAGGCGAAAGACACAAACATAGCAAAGCTATGGGAAGTTTTGAGGGATAAAGGGGAGATTGAAACAGACGAACTAGGGCAAGAGATAGATCCTCTAAAACCATATAGCATAAAGATTGCCATGGGCTTTGGCAAATTAGGAAAGCTGGCTGCAGATGGTGAGCTTTACGGTCCACCGGAATACGAGGGGATCATAGAAGATCTTGCCGACTCCTACGAACAGAAAAAGGCTGCCATGAAAGATATGCCGGATGATCCCGATATGTGGGGATCTGTAACTACAGACAATCCTCTGATCTTCCAGTATTTGAGTTATCTCATAAACAGCAAGCAGGAAGGCGCTCAATCCGCAGCGACAATATTCAACGGGATAAGGGAGAGGAATAGTTTTATTAAGAACAGCCTGGGGAATCAATTTAGCACTTGGGAAACCATGCTGGATGCAAGAAACAGGAAGGCCAGAGAAAAGGGAGAGCAGGAATATGCCGATTGGAAACCCAAACCCTTTACTGCCTGGTATGTTATCAACTCTATAAATGACAAGATTTTAGAACAGGTAATTGCAGGGAACAGGGATTTATCTGAAAGCGATATTAAAAAGATAATGGGGCGGGGTCTTGACGAAACGTGGGTAATCCCTGCAAGCCTAGCTAAAACAATGGATGATTTCAATGTGTCCCCAAACAAAGGGCCAATATCAGCTATTGCGGAACGGTCATTGAACTTATGGAAACAATATATCCTGATGAACCCTTTAAGGATAGCAAAGTACAACTTCAACAACCTTTCCGGGGATTCTGACATTACGCTGGCCTATAACCCGAAGATAATCACAAAATACGCCTTAAAAGCAGCGAAGGACCTCTGGAAATATCACTACCGGCATAACCAGTTATCACCCGAACTCAAGGCAGAATTTGAAACTGCAAGGAAAGAAGCGGTTATCGCATCTGGAATGACCGTCCATGATATTCCCGATATTGTGAAGGGTTTACAATATGAGAATTTTATAAGGGTGTTGCAAGGCAAGAAACCTAATCTCATTCAAAGATATTGGGGTGGGTCAAAGAAATTTACTACCTGGCGAGAAAATGTATTAAGGTTTGCAGCGTTCAGACAATTTAAAGACCGGATCGCTGCCGGTGAAAAGAACCTCTATGGCGTTTCAAACCGGGAAGTTGCCGAAGCAACTCCGATTGAGGGCGATCAAAAGGCAGCACTTTTGGCAAGAGATCTCCTGGGCGATTATGGGAACATCACCCAGGCCGGTCAATGGTTGAGAAGAAAAGCCATTCCTTTCTACAGTTGGATGGAGATAAATGCGCCCAGGTATTATAAACTGTTTAGAAACCTACCACTGGAAGGGAGAGGCAGAAAAGGGGCTATCTCGATGGCATCCATGTCATTTGCAAAAGAAGGCGCTGCCCTGGCGTTTAGAGCGAGTATGCTTTATGGCGCGATCATGCTCTACAATATGCTGGTCTGGCCTGACGAAGAAGAAGAACTTGGGGAGTCCGGCAGAAGGCAACTCCACCTTATTTTAGGCCGAAGGGATGATGGTTCGATTATGACCTTGCGTTTTCAAGGGGCTTTAAGTGATGCGCTGGAATGGATCGGCATGGAAGATGCGCCACAGGATGTTAAGGACCTCTTGACCAGGAAAATGAGCTTCTACGACCTGGCGAAAGATGCAGGGAAAGGATTTCTCAATAAACCGTTAAGGGGAATAAGGCCCGATGTTAAAATGGCATTTGAATTGCCAATGGGGAAATCCATGTACCCGGACATATTCAAAGCAAGACCGATCAGAGATAAGATGGAACACATATTAAGGACATTCTCGCTGGACATTCCATATAAAAGGGCAACCGGTATGCCAATAAGGGGTAAAACAACCGGTGGCAGATTATTACAGGACATATCAAGCCTTCTTCTTTACACAACTGATCCTGGCGAAATGGCCTATTACGATACCCGGAAGTTTGCAACGGATTACCTGGAGGACCATAACCTATCAAGGCCGATGATTGAACCAACTGCAAAGAGCAATGCGCTTTATTACTATAAGAGAGCGCTCAAATTTGCAGATTTTAAGGCAGCCGAGAAATACCTTAAA
>Ga0222637_1000173_pt1 | contig 35131 bp, 47 predicted proteins | sample AntAcemetagen143_FD_181149 | JGI IMG/M metagenome (GOLD analysis project Ga0222637, IMG submission 181149) | Saline water microbial communities from Ace Lake, Antarctica - #143 | ecosystem: Environmental > Aquatic > Non-marine Saline and Alkaline > Saline | place: Antarctica: Ace Lake...
TGTTTCAAATGTGGTTTCATAGGGAATCACGAGGCGATGAAAAAACATGACTGTGCTGAGATATTGGGTATGCGTAAAGAGGTAAATAGTATAGGAGAATTGAGCAAAGATATGTAGAAATGTCTACGAGGGTACAGGTAATTAGAGATGATGAACATCATGTTGGTTTCAAAGAACTTGTGAATTTTTATACTAAGGAAAGTGATAAATATGGAGACATTAAACGATGGAGATGTAATAGAGATAAGAATGATGGGAAGGTCTGGCCACGACTCTGAGGAATTGGACCCTGATTCGGCAATTGACAAGATAAAGAATTTGCTGGAAAAAGATTATCTGATTATTTGCAGGGATGCAAATTTGGATAGGAGATTTTCAATCAATCGGTCTATTCTTGATGAGGATAAGGAATCGAAAGTAGATTATGATTTTGATGAGGGATTGGCAGATGGTGATTTCCGTAGAAACTTCAGTCGTAAACGGGTAAAAAGAATCAGGACTAAGATAAGGCGCATTATCCGTAAGGCGAGGGTAGTGGAGCAAGAAGTTACAGATGAGGATACGGGTGAGGTAACACAGGAAAGGCGAAGGATTTTTGATGCAATAAGACCTCTGGGCGGTGGCTAGATGAAATTTATTTATCAGGAAGAAGTGGATACGGCTAGAGAAATTATGGATATTGCTAAAAAGAGTGTAGCACGAGATAAACGTAAGAAGAGAACTGAGGAAGAAATAGAATTGGATGAACGGATGAGAGTGCGATATGAGGAATTTTTCAGGGAACTTATGAGTGAGTATCATAATGAGTGGGAGCAGTATGGAGATGAGGAAGGACTTGGGGTTTTTTTAGTCAGGATTTTTACGTTGGGTGTGTTGAGTGTTGAACCGAAGGATAGCAAATATTACAAGGGCATGGGATTCAAATAGTAGCATAATCTTTAAATAGTACCATTGGTATATAGGGAATATCCTGAAAAGAAGTGAGGAATTACATGGCAGAAGAAGATAATATAAAAGAATTTGAATGTTCAGTATGCGGTTCAATAGCAACCACAGATATGAAGGAGTGTGCGGAGTGTTTGGAGAATTTTGAACAACGAATTGAAGATTATGTTAGAGAAATTCTATGTCCTTCATGCGGTGCGAGAGCAACCACAGATATGAAGGAATGTCCAGAGTGTAAAGAGAATTTTGAACGAATTACTGACTTCCAGCGTTTGAATAAGGATGACGATGGGACCAATCAGGAAATGAATTCAAAAGCGAATGATATTCTGAAAATACTCGGAGAGGCAAAGAATTATCTTGAGATTGGAAAGGTCGTTGCCCCCGCAGTTGGAGAGACTGGGAAAGAGGTAGTTGGAATTATTGCGGATGCATTAAAACCAATATTTGAGGATTATTATGTTGATGGTTGGCTTCCTTACAAGGCAAGATGCTACAAGAAAATGCTGGATGAACTGATTAAGAATGATTTTTCCCGGGAAGAGGCTTTGGATATAATGAAAAAACATTTCTTCAGGAGAAAACCAATATCTTTCTCGCCAACATTCAATAAAAACTTACAGACTTCTGGGGATTCCGTACAGTCTGGGACAAATAGCACTTTAGATGGCATAAGGAATTTCTTTAGTAGGGAATCGGAGTAATAGAACATTTTAAATATTTCTCGGAGTAATAATAAGATAAAGGTGAATTTATATGGCAGAAAAGAATGAAGAAAATAAAGAGCAACCACCACAGCAACCACAATCACAGATGCCGATGATGCAGATGACACCACAGATGATGCAACAGGCGGCAATGATGGCAGCGATGCTTCAACAGCAAGGCGGGAATATGGGTATGTTTCCGCAACAACAAGCTGGTGCATTCCCACAAGAGGCTGCGGCTGAAGTTATGAAGGAAGAGGTTGTGAAGGAAGACGAGTTTGGGATAATCAAACCTGCTACACTTCGTGAAACGATAGTGGTACAGACTGGATTTGAGGTTACGAAAGACCACATCGGACCACTTGATAGATTATTTTTAAAAAGGGACGACCCTTCCAAATCAATAGGCGGAATACCTTCTGGTAGTACAACTCTTCTTTCTGGAGGTCCAGGCACGGGGAAATCCAGAAGTGGTATGGAGGCAATCATCATTGCTGCCAGTCGTGATGTGAGGGTAGGATATATTTGTGCTGAGGAAGGTTATTTTGATGCTGAGGGTTCTGGTCGAGAAGATTTAATGAGTCGTGTTGGCAGAATGGGAACGGAACTTCTTGGGATGACTTATCCAGAATTCAAGAAAAAGGTTGAGGTCAATATGGTTGTTCTCAATCCGACTTATGACTTGGGTTTGAATTGGGACGATTTCACGAAGGCTTACAATGCTTTGATAACGAGATACGATTGTAAGTTCATAGTGCTTGATTCTATCAATGCGTTGGACACGAGTGAAAAGCAGAGGAATCTCAAGATAAATCTGGCTGGATTGAAAACTTTCAATCACAAGCATGGCGTGACTTGTTTGATTATAGGACAAGTTGACCCGAAGGGAATTGTTCGTGGTGGATTTCCAGTTGTTCATGAGGTGGATGCACATGTTCATATCCATGATGTGAATCTTACTCAAAAGGGTCAACAGGCTGATTGGAATGTTGATGCAAAGATGACGATACAGGTCATAGAGGCGATGAAAAGCGTTACTACGCCTGTTTATCCGTATCCTGGAAGATGTCATGTTGACGAAGATGGATTATTGAGGTTTTTGCCTGGTGATATGCAGTTCAGGGATTTCGTATTACCCGAAGCAGAGGAAGCGTCAGATGAAGATGAGGTTGTGGAAGAAACCGCCACGGCATAGGTGATATATATGCCTACTTCAAAACCCAAAGGTGAGGGTATTTCCGATGACGATAAAGAGAAGATAATTGGTATGCTTGAAGCTGGAGAAAAGCCTGTTAAAATAATTGAGACAATGGGATTGGCAAAGGCTCAGGTTAAAAGTTTTATTTATCTTCATAATAAAAAGCAAAAGGAAACTGAGAAGGAAATGGAGACCCCCGAAAAACCGAAGCCGAGACCTACCGATATACCCAAGAAGAAAATCAGCAAAGCTACTGGTGCGATTGTTCTGGATATGAAGGACATATCTAGGATGTATTCGGATGATGGTCCGATTATGGGATGCGCTAAGATGTTCAGGGCTTCTGAGGTTTCTGGGTTTGGTCATGAAATTTCCATTGATTCGGTTTCAAAAACTATGAATATGCCGTATCATTTGGTTTTTGCGATTAAAAGTGTGGATGAAGACCCAGATAAGGAATTGACAGAGGATTATTTTGATTCAATTCCTTGGTATACGGTATGCAAATATTATCTTACAGCGTTGGATGAGTCTTTGGGTGATGACGATATTTTGAAATATTTTGGTATCAAGGATATGAAACGATATTTCAAGCATGATGATAGATTATCTTATTTGAGGGACATATTCAATGCTGATAAGGATGGTTTGGGTTACGAGGAAAAGGTGGGAATTGCCGTTAGGAATCCGTTTCTAGGTAAGAGAAAAGGGATTGGTAGGAGAACGGTAATCAATAAAATATTGGTTGGATATCCGTACAGCGATGAGGATAGGGTTTGGAGAGTTCATTCAAAAAATACTGTTTTACAGGACTATCACGAGATAGGTAATTTGGGATTATTGGCTTCAAAGATGGTTCGGAAGGTGATTGTGAAACCTAAAATGACTGCCAAAGAGGTATTAACGGTTATGAAATATTTCCCTAACGTAGACGGATTCAAGAACAGGGCAAAGATTATAAGAAGTCTCTTTGATAGATGTGGGCATTTGGAGGCGTATTGGGTAATAGAATTTTTTACTCAGAGAAGATTTACTACCTTTGAGGCTGGTAAGGAATTGGTTTTAAAGATAATTTCTGAAAAATATAAGATTCCTTATGAGGATATCAAGGTTGCGGAGGCTATTTCGGATATTTATTACATAATCAGAATTGCAGATACGGAAGGAAAGGCGGGTTTGGAAAAGATTAAAATGAAACCTTTGATTCCTATATATCCTCAATTGGCTGTTCATGCTCCAGAGTCTCCCAAGTTTCCATTATTTGCGGATACGAAATACGATGGCATCCGGTGTATGGGACATAAGGACGGCACGATGTCGGCTTGGTATACGAGGCAGAGGCATGACTGGACAGATAAATCTGTTCCCTTGCAGAATGCCTTAAAATACCTACCGTGTCATAGTGCGATTCTTGATGGCGAGCTTGTTGTCTCAAAAATGGATTTGAAAACGGGCAATACGGTTCAAGGTACGGTATACGATGTTATGGATTTTCTGGGTGGCAATGTCGCAAGTGGCTGGAATTTGCGTTATATTGTATTTGATATAATATTTTTGAATGGTCAAGATTTGACCAAGAAGCCGTATGCGGAAAGGAGACAATTTTTAGACCAGTTGATTTTGAATGCTCAATATGCTCAGGGTGGCATGAACATCATGCCTATACATGTCTCAAATGGAACGATAGCAAATGATATGATGGCGGCCAAGCGTATTTTTACCTCGGCTTTAAATAAGGATTACGAGGGAATCATATTAAAGGATTTCAATGCACCTTACAAGGCTGGTCAGAGAGACAGGTCATGGGCAAAGATGAAGGATGCAACTACGCTTGACTTGGTATTGATTGGTGCTTTCAAGGCGAAGGGAGACCAGAAAGAGCGTATCGTAGGAAGTTATACGATAGGTGCTTTAAATCCTGAGACGAAGAGTTTTGTTGATGTTGGTTCGTGTGTGAGTATGTCCAAGATTGAAAATAAATCGTTATTGGATAGAATTACCAGAGAGGGTCTTTGGCAGGAAGCAACAACGAGGATGAGTAGCACGGGAGAGGTTGTTGGCTGGAATCTTACACCAGGGGTTGTCGTTGAGGTTAAGATAAATTCGGTTACGAAAAATCTTCCGAAATGGTCACAGAATATTTATCCGAAAAAGGGTGATAAACCAACAGAAGAATTACAGTTTGAGTGGGGTTTAGTCAGTCCACGAATATTGCGGGTCAGGTCACCAGGTCAGAAGAATATTTTTGACATCAATACAACGGATGATATAGCCAAGCTGGGTATGGGTGGAAGATTCAAATAATCTTGGTAAAGTTTATATACTCTCTTCCAATTATCCTTATCAGGAGATTGGTTATTGTGGATTGGGATGGAGTTGACATTTTTAGTAAAAAAATTGGTTCCACTGTTGCGATGGGTGGAAATGGAAAAACGGTTGTATCTAAGACTGTTCATATCGGTCCTAGAGTAATAGCGTTCACGGGAAAGGGAGGAACGGGTAAGACTACGAATGCTTGTGCGTGTGCCGTTGCTCTCGCAGATATGGGGTATAAAGTATTATTGATGTCCACAGACCCGGCTCATTCTGTAAGCGATAGCTTGGACCAGAAGATGGGAAATGAGGCCAAGTTGGTAAAAGGTTTCAATAATTTTTGGGCGATAGAGATAGATGGGAATCATGAATACGAGAAATTGAAGGGATATTTCAACGAAAGAAATTTGATGGCAGATTTTTTTGGGGATGTGGCGGATAAGATGGGAAGTCAGCTCCCAGGAATGAGTGAGTTGGCAAGTCTTTTCAAGATTTTTCAATTTGTGTATGATATTAATTACGATGTGGTTGTGGTTGATACTGCTCCGACAGGCCATACATTACAATTATTTTATTTACCGCAGGGTTTAAATGATATATTGATTGGGGTTCAGAAGGCGATTTCTACTTGGGACAAGTTCAAGGGTTTATTTTCCAATGCAACATCCAGAAGGAGGGTCGGGGATTGGACAGTTTCGGTGGGCGAGTGTGTTGATGGATTAAAATTATTATTTCAGGATAAGGATATGACATTTTTCTATCTGGTAAGTGAGGTAGAATATATGTCGTTGGCTGAAACGGTACGAGCTTCAAAGGATTTCACCAAGCTTGGTATTATTCCTCAGTCATTCATATTGAATAAAATCCAGCCTTCGGACGGGAGTTGCAGTTTTTGCAGTTCCAGAAGGGATAAACAGAATGGCTATATTGAGCGGATGCTTGGAAAATACAAAGATAAGAGCATTTTGCGTGTTCCGTTACAAGAATCGGAGGTTTTCGGTATTGATGGATTGCGTAAAGTTTCAAAGATATATAGGAAATTATTAAGAGGGAAATGCACCAAATCAGTCGTTAGAAGTGGGTTTGACATATGCACGAATTTGCCTTATCCGATTGGTGACAAGTATAGTATAGATGTTAGGGAGGGTAAAATTTTCCTTTATATTGATTATGAATTGCATGAGGGTATTTTGAATGTGATTGACCTTCCGGATTTTAAATTTTATGATATTTCTGGGGAGAATGTCAATGGAAGATTGGTTCTTAAATTTATATGATGATTAATTATTAATAGATAAAAAAATATATCGGTATATCGGAGGTATTAATATGGAATTCGAAATTAAAAACGGATTGTTTTCGGAGTTTATAGGTTTTTTGAATACGGTGAATAATCAAGCCAATATTGTGCTGAATGAAAAGGGCATTAAGAGTGTCATGGTTGACCCTTCGCATATTTGTATGTGTAGTGTTCAGTTGGAAAAGGAGTTATTCGAATCGTTTGATTTTGAAAACGAATTGAGTGTGAATGTGAGTGTGGACAAGTTTTTGAAAATCTTGAAGCTGGGTAAATCGGATGACTTGGTAAAGGTCAAGTTTGGCGGTGTTAATGTCACGATTTTGATTGGGCGATTGAAACGTTCAATGCGATTACTTGACGCATCTACGGTAGAAGTACCGAATTTGCCAGATTTAACATTTCCGAATACTATAATCATCAAGAAAGAGGAATTGGTAAAAGCGGTTAAGGCAATAATTGATTTTACGGATTACATAATGTTTGATGTAAATAAAGATGGATTCACGATGAAATCGAGTGGCGAACTGGATGAAATGGAAATGGCATTTGAAAAGGATGAACTCGTGGAGTTTGATTTCGGAAAGGAAGGGCATTCTTCTTTTGGATTGGATTATTTTAAGCCAGTATTGGAATATATGCCAGAGGACACCAAACTTCACATTGATGATGGATATCCGATGGAGATTTCATTTGAAAAAGAGGAAGGAAAATTTGTTGGCATGGTTTTAATTGCACCGAGATTGGAGTGATAAGAATGGTTATAGAGAGTCGTGAATTATCAGAGGATAGAGAATTAACAGAAGATGAGAAAGAGAGCATAGCCAAGTCGGAAAAACGAGTTGAGGAAGCTATGGAGAAAAAGACTTGGATAGTAGTAGATTCGTCATTCTCGGAGGAATGGGATATCTTATTGCTTAAAAGTATGAATGGTTTATTGGATATTGCGAAACTCACCCGGGGTGGTATGAGTAAAGATAAAGGCGTTGACAATTCGGGGGAGAAAGTAGATAGTTCTTTGATGTTCATGGCTGGTGTTGATAATATCGCTCATAGATTATCGGTCATTTCGGAACATTTGAAAAAGAATAAGGATGCGGAATCTTTGGCGATGATTGATGAATCATTTATTGAAGTCGTTGATAAAATATCGGGGAACTTGGCTAAGTGTATGATTATGGGACGCAAGGTAAGCGAAGTAGCACAAGAATCGGCTGACTCAATTGGGTTATTATTGACTAGCAGGGGTTATGGCTTTGATATTTTTGATTTAGACGAGGACGGCATATACAAGGAATTCAGGTTCGTTAAATGCCCAGAGGGATACGAAGTTGCCAGAGGTTAGTCTCTCGTATGATTTCGATAGGCATAATATGTCGAGTATTTTCGATACAATAGAATATATCAAAGAGGAATACGGTTCGAATTCAATTATGGTAAGACGTTCATCTGGTGGATTTGGTTGGCACATATTACTTCCATTTGTTCGTCATGATGTGGAAGAAGATTTGAAAGAACGGCGACAGCATGAGGATTGTAGGGGTCGTTGTGCTGGTGATGAGGTAAGGATTCGAAGCAAGTTCCGGACTGGCAGATTATTTGAAAGTAAATCAAGATATGAGGAACGTAAGAGGGTCAAGGTGGGAACGGCTGGTGAATGGATGATGTTATCGGAGTGGAATAGGAGATACGGTAACGAGGTAAGGAAGCAGATTGAGGAGATGGAATGTCAAGACTGAGAAAGTTTATTGAGTGGGAGTGGGAAGGGCATAAATGGAAAAGCGGTGAAAGTATTGGGATTTTCGGAGATAGATTCGGAAAACGTATGCATGTGATGGAAACGAGATTCTTGGTATTTGATTCGTATCCGATAATTTTGCCAATCAATGCTCCTGGATGGATACAATTACAGATAAATACGACAAGGGTATTTGGACAGGAAACGGATTGGGATGGCATACCAACGGAATTTCTTCACGAGTTGAGGGGTGTTAAGGAGGAAAATAAATATTTTGGGACACCCCTTTATGTCTTGCCAGGGCAGTATTACGAATGGATTTTCAAATTCGGAGGGGAGGTCATAGAAGAAATGTGCTTGGGTCAGGAAAAGAAGTTTCGGGTATTATTTGCCGATGAAGAACCGTATATAATTAAGAAAAAGATTAAAAGTGTTGTGGATATAAATAGGATAAAGATTTTGATACCGTATATGCAACATGACGGGACTGATGCGATTTTATGTACGAGGTTATTGGAAAAGGGGCAGATAATTAACAATGAAAATTTGGATAAAGGATATTAGGAGGGATTATTAATGGAGATTGAAAAGGAAAAAGTACCCATAGTTCCGACTGGCGGGATTGCGAAGGGTAAGGAATTTGGAAGTGAAAAATGGAAGATTGCGATGGTTACTACGGCGAAGTGGGCGAACCACAAGAGGACAATGAAGCATCCGTATCCATTGACTGAACTTTTGACATTGGCTGATTCGTTGCATATGGATGTGATGACGATTAACCAGTGGATGAAAAAGAAGGAAGAATATAATGTCGTTTACATGATGATGTTCATGGGTGTTCACGATGAGGTAATGGCCGTTAAAGAGCATAAACCAGATGGAACGATTTTCATTGGGAATATTGATTACGCTGCGGAGATTATGCAATTCAATTTTGGAAGTTGGCCGGTCATAAAAGAAATGGTGTGTGCGTTGGATATTTGCTGTGCGACACAGAGAGGTCAAAAACCTATTTGCGAATTACTGACTGGCAAGGAAATACCGTATATTTATGTGCCTTATGACGAGTTTGGGGTACAGAGTAGAGTATCATACGAAAAACGTCATAATGCCGTAGCGAGTATTTGGCACAGATGGGATGACAATCGTATGTTCCCAGCATTGGCTATGGATGGGATAGTAGATAAGAATGGAAATATTTATGAGAAATATTTGTTAGGATATACAACTGAGACTTTGGATAAGTTGGCTGGATATACTGAGGATAATATGGCTCAAAATATAGAAATCCCAGGTAAAGTGAATATGTTTGACAAGATAGCGCCTATGATAGAGTACGAGAAAAATTTACAGATAATGGGAAGTTGTAAGATAATCATTGAGGGTTATACATTGACGAGCATGGGTAGGATAGGTGTGGAATGCGCCTTTTTGCAGGTTCCATGCGTGGGATATAGGGGTTTGGACAGTTGTTTGGATTTATGGCCTGACTTGGCGTGTGAATACTACGATGTCAAGGGGATGCATGATAGGATTCAGAGGTTGGTTGACGACAGGGATTTCTACGATGAGGTGGTAGATAAGGCTTGGGAATTGGTTCAGAGGCATAGACCTAGTGTTGTTCAGGAGGCATTTTACGGATTATTAGAGGGATATGAGGGGGTAAAATAATGAAATACAAAGAATTCAAATTTGATATTGAAGATGAGGAAATAATGGAAGTTGTCAATAAGGCTATTATACTACAAGAGGAAAAAGAAGATGCTCATATAGGTCCAAATCATATTCAAGATGGAATAAAAACTTATTGTGGTATATTCATTTGTCCTGACCATAAATTATTAAAGATTGAATGGGGTAAAGCAAGTTGTACTTGTGAAGAATGTGAAAAGCGGTACGATAAACGGGATGATGACGAGACGCATATCAAGGATGGGAAAACAACTATGTGTGGTATCCCGATTAAGCTGTTAGTTGACCATGTTATAACGCACAAGGCTGGGATAGCCACATATGGAGATAACACCTGTCCTGACTGCATGGAACGCTATCAACGAGAATGGGATGAATCTTGGAAGAGACATAAAGAAGAGGAGAAACAACGAGAAAAGGAAAGAGAAGAAAGTCGCTGTGATAGTTGCGGTCATAGCGATTGTGAATAAAAATGTAGATATTAAATTATTGGAGAAATAAATATGATGTGTGCGAGATGTTTCAGGGTTTTAAAAACGAGAGGATATATGTTCAATGGTGAAGATGATATACTATATTGCCATCATTGTTCGAGGCAGGAATCTTATGAACGTATGAAGAATGACCTTGGTAGACTTGTGGTGGTAAAGTTGAGGGACAGGGAAAAACGTTCATTTTGCAGTACAAAATGTAAAGAATGTGGTAGATTCATTGGCAACAAAGAATGTTTAGTTCATGGTGCGTGATTGAATGGGTGTATATTTTTATTTGGCTGACCATGAGAAGAAGTCTGTTGAATTGCTTGGTAAAATGGGCGAGTTTGATATTGGGTATGCATCCGGATTCATTGCGAAGGATGGGAAGCGTTATGAGTTGTTGAATGACGATTATGACGATGATACAATAAGTGCCTATGAAAAGGGTATCTCTGTTAAGGAATACAAGCAAAAAAATAAAAAGCCGAAGATAAAATATTATTGCACAAATCACGATAATAAGGTGGAAATGAATGTTGATGAGAGTTCTACCAAAGGAGGTAGATATAGTCCAAATATGAAATGTCCCAAGTGTGGTTTTGAATACGGATTGATGGAGGAACAATTTGAACGGTATTTAATTGAAAAGAAGGAATCGTGTTCTCGTTGCGGGAGGTACATAGGTGGTGATGATAAGTGTAGGGATTGTGGTAAAACATTATGCCGTGGATTCAATAGCTGCGATGATAATTGCATTGGGCGATGCAAAAAATGTTATAATTTAAATGAATTAAAAGGTTATTTCCGAGGTGGTAAAAAAGAAGAACCGGAATTTTTTGGCAATGTTATAAAATATGTCAATATGAAAAAGGAATTGAACGGTATCAGAAAATTGATTATAGGTGTTGCTCGTGGTGGGAGTATTATTTCATGGATGAAAGCGATTGACGAATTGATGGTCATAGAGGAAACCGAAGAAGTTTTGAATTTTTTAAAGGATAAGTGATAATATGGAAGTATATGTTGGTAAAACAGGATTAAGCAAGACTTTTCAGGCAGATTTCAAGGCAGAAGTAAAATGTCCCCATTGTAAGGGTGGCATAGCGAGAATCGGGTTTGTTGCGAGGGAAGACGGCGGTAAACTTATGTGTGACTTGCATCCTAATGATTTTGATGACGAGAAGGGATGGCTGCACGATGTCTGTGCTGTTGCGTTTTACATTTGTGGTAAATGCTTTGCTGGTATTGTAGAATGGAATCAGTCATAGTAAACTATAAATACTCGCATACATATATAGGTGATAATGAATCTAAAGAAAATGGTTGCATTTCTGGGGGTAACACTACTTTTGTTATCCATAGCAGGTTTTTATTATCTTCTGATAGGTGCTTTTGCTTCCAATGCGATTGAGATGAATGACAAGATTGATGTCATAAAGAAATATGACCTTGATTACGAAAATAGGTCGGATGTAAAATCTTTTTACGATATAACTAAAGAGGATGCTGGGTGGTTTAGTGATGACTTTGATATTACGAAAAATGTAAAAGAATTTTTAGATGCTGATGCGGAAGTTATGCAATATGAAATTGAGAAACAGATTGCATATGATGGTATGCATGGGGTGAATGTGAGTAATACATCTGCGTTTGCTTTGGGGATGGGTTATGGTCAGGCAAGTGAACGGTTGAATAAAAGTTTGGATTTACGAGATGTTTGTGAAAGGGATATAGAATATGCATTCAGGGATGGATTTGAAGATGACAGTGCTGCTAATGATGGATATTATATTGTTATCCTTTTGTTGGGCATAATCATACCTATGATTTTTTTGGTTGTCTTGATTATTTCACTTTATATGAGGGCATATAACATCAAATCTCCCGCACCACTTGTCAAAGTGGCAATACCCGAACCTGTCCAGGCATCAATTTCGACACAACCTTTCAGGAGAAGTCCAATGGGTCCACCTCCTTTTTCGACTATTCCCCCACCCCATGTAATGGCGATTCTTCCCTATCCTTTGAATAATGCGCCAGATAAATATTGTGAGGATTGTAATATAGTTTATAATGGTGAATGTCCTCTTTGTAAGATTAAAAAAGAGGCAGAGACCGATAAGGAAGATGATTCCAAGAAAAAGTTCAGAACATTAGAATTCAGAGATGGTTGATTTAGTTAATATTATATACAAGCGAAGAGATATAGGTAGTAGAGACTAATTGAAGTAACTAAATGAATGAAATAAAAATGAAATAAAAGGATGTGATTGTTTGGAAGCAAAAGTAAGAGTAAATAACGCCGAATTTACCATTGATGGCCAAGGTAAAATAACGGGGTTGCGTGGAAAGATTGAGGAACTGAAAGTTGGGGGAAGGAAATTACCATTAAGGAAATCTGTTGGTAAGGATTTATCAGACATACCTAAAATTGTAAAACTTCTTTCGGATTTGAATCAGTTTCTTGATATATTACCCGAAGGACCCCAAGTGGTAAAGACTCCTTTGAAGAAGGAAAAAAAGAAAAAAAAGTTCGTGAAGCCAAATGTGAAATTGGATAAGCCGAGTTTCTTGAAAGATAAGGGAAACCGAATTGCGAAGGTTCGGGATTGCTATATATATGACGGTATTTTATCGGCTATCATGAAGCAGCTATCTGCATCGGTTGGAAAGAAGATAAAAAGGACATTGGTTGAGAAGATGGTTAAGGAAGATTTCGGATTCAGCGTAAGTGCTCTCCATTATCATCTTACATACTTGATAGAGACGGGATTCATTACGAGAGGAGGCCAAAAGAGCGAGTACCGTGGCTATCTGATAAAGAAAGGCAGAACGGCAGAAGAGGTAGCGCAGGGTGCTGGTACATTTCCGAATCTCATTGACGAAAAAGAGAGGCTGGGAATCAATCCGGAATTGCTTGCCGAACTTGAGGAGAAGTTCAGAATAAAAATAGTCAAAAGAGGTAGCTAATTTGATAAATGGGTAGGTAATATGGGAAAAGGATTGACTATTTGGCAATGCGTTGTGGGAATCGTATTTTTCAGTGGAATTGCTGTTATTAAGATTACGATGTGGAACGAATTGCCTTGGTTTTTCAAATACATTTCCCTGCCCATTACTATTTTTTCTGTTTTGATTTTCATTTTATTATTGATTGGATTTTTGTTGAAATGGGATGATAGGGCTGAATAGGAGGAGAGGGTAAATGGATTATGATACGGTAGAAGGAATTGAACAAAGTTTGAAGTCGCTTGATTCGTTCAAAGAAATGTTATCGGCTAGGCATACCGCTGGATACGATAGGGGAGAACGTATGAATACGTTTGTGGTCAAGGGTACATGGCTACTGGATGCTTGTGGAAATTGCATGAAGGCGGCTCGTGAATTTGTGCCGAAGGAAGCGATTCCTGATATTGATGATGTTTTGACATATGATGAATTCTGGGATGAGATGGGCAAATATGATTTGAAAGTCAAACCGAATGTTTTGTCCAGGGAAGAAAGAGAAGCGAAAGATTTTGATTGGTTGAACAATAAGAGGCCGTATCCTACGAGGGTTGGTTTCGGCATGGGTTCGGATATTCCGCATAAGGAGGCTGTCTGTCCCGTATGCGAAAAAAAATGGAGCATAGAAGATATGCATGATGTTGCGAGTATCAGCAATAGTGAGAATATTACTCTCACGGAATCCGTTGGCAAAACATTGAAAGAGGTCAAGGATTATTATTACAATCATGATGGGAAGAGAATGTTCATGCAAAGCGACCTTCTCATAAGAAATGATAAACATATTGATTTAACACCCGACCCCGAGTTTGAAACTTTGGTTTTAAACAAAGGGGGATGGATGAAAGAAAGAGACGGCATAACTGATGATTATGTTATTGAGGATGGCGATGATGGATATTTTAACGTATGGACATATTATCATAAGGATTGTCACAAGAAATTTAAGAACGATAGAGAGGTAAATGATTTCGCTAAATTATTTGAGGATGCGGGGTTTAAAGATTTCGAAATGGAAGCAATACCGAATGGATATTGTAAAGATGAGGATTGTACGGCTTGTGCGAGTTGGTTTGATGTGCATTTCGGTAAAGGATTGAAATACCGTGGTCGAATAAAAATTGGATGGAGAAAACGGGTAATAAATATTGATTGGTCGGGAATGGCTATAAATTTCGGTAGAGGCGTATTTGATTACCGTGGGGATATTTTGAAATCATTTTCCAAGGAAGATGTGACCAAGGGTGATTATTACATTCATGCGTGGGGTATTGAGAAGGCAACTTTTTATCTTAAAAAAATGTGTGAAATTATAAATGTAGGTGCGATAGAATGCCAATGATTATAGGAAATGAGGTAATAAACGGGATTCCTTTTATTAATGGAAAACCAGCGAAGGATGTTGGAGAAGATGAATACGGGATATTCAGCAAGTGGGAATGTCCCGAATGCAAGGCAAGATTATCGCAGAAGACATTTATATGTTTGAATGCTTGCCATCTATCGGCGGCTGCACATAGGCGGTTTCAGGTAGCGATAATGGAATCAGCAAGGAGTGAGAAATCTGCATGAATTCGGTACTGACATATATATTGATATTCTACATCATGGGTGGCATACTGACTATAATGGTACACTTTATTAAAGGTATCAAGGAAATCTGCGATTTCCGGCATCCTCGTGCTGGTAAGCTCAGGCTGAATGCTCTGATTGCTCGTTCTCTTATGTGGCCTCTTCATTGGTGGATAGCTATAAAGCACAGAATTAGGATGAAGAGTAAGGAGAAGCGTCAAAATGCTGAAAAATCAGCATCCAAATGAGGTGGTATGATGATTTCAAGAAATGGCAAAAAAACTGAATTGGTTATCGCAAAAGTTGAGTTATTCTTGCGACTTTTAGAATCACGAAATGACATTCCTATCGGATGGCACAAAAGAGTTGCTGCCAAATGGTTGGAATTAAAAGGATTAATGGATGAATAATGATGGACAGTAATAAAAAAGCGAACTTGACATTGGTATTTACGTTATTACCAATATTAGCAGGGATAATTTTATTTATCACACAACAAGCGTATATCTATGCGGTAGGATGGACATTTGCGACTGTTGGATTTCTTGGTTTCATAATACAACTGATGCGAGTTATTACTCGTAGGGGTGATTTTAACGAGCAGTGATTGGAGAGATAAGCTGAAACATTGCATTGATATATCGGATGATTTGGAAGTTGGAAAGGGTTTAATATTAACAAGAACGGAAGATGGTTTTTCATTTTTGATTGAAGACCGTGAAATTTTTATTGATTCAGGATTTAAGGAAGAGAATGATTGTCCTGAGTGTCGGAAGAAGGCATTGAAATTTTTTGTTGATGAGATAAGGAAAGATTTGCCCGTTGGCGATAAATTGTGTTTTATTCGTGAGCAGATGGGGCATTCCATTGAGTTTGAGAAAGAAGATAAATAAAGTTTAAATACTTCCTATGCTATATAGTAGTTTAACCACCACAGTAGGAAGATACGCGTTGTGTAATTGGTAATCACATCAACATTTCGAGTTGTCTACGCCGGTTCGATTCCGGTCGCAAAAAAACTTCCTACGCCTCGGTGGTATTTTTATCAAATGTGGGTGTGGTCTAAGTTGTTGCTACGGCAGTAGAACAACGAGAAGGCGCTTGGTTTTGATGGAAGGCATTTGCGGAATTGTATCGTAATTCTTGAAGTTTGGCAATGTTGGGTATGTCATGAGTATTCCAAGGAAAGAATTGTCATTCGTCAAGGATGTTCCGCGCCGTGATGACACTTTTCCAGCAGACTGGGAGAGTAATAAAGCGATGTGTTGCAACTGGAGAAAGGACAAATTAATGGTCTCAGAAGACCATTAATTAAAACTGGTCTGAGTATTGTTGCACTCGGCGGCGATACGCTGTCGGGAACGATGCCATTAAACGAGGGAGTTTTAATCCCTTTCCGTTTATATGTAACTTGGAGATGCCGGTGCAAATCCGTCCACCTACGCCATTTTTTATATTTTTTCATGTGGAAACTTATTTATAGAGTATTGTATATATTGTAATTAGCCACCACAGGTGAAGGGTACGCAATTGTAGCTCAATTGGAAGAGCGTTAGACTACTAATCTAAAGGTTTTGGGTTCAATTCCCAACTATCGCACCATGTGGGAAACCACAACAACCTTCGCTGCCTCGGTGGCATTATTTTTTTCTTCATTATTTTTTACAATACAAACCCTTATATATCACCAACGGTATATAGTGGATTAGCCACCACAGGTGAAGGATACGCGATATAGCTTAGTTAGGTAAAGCATTTGGCTCGTAACCAAAAGACCGGGGGTTCAATTCCCCCTGTTGCACCGTGGGAAACCACACAACCTTCGCTGCCTCGGTGGCATATTTTTATTTTTATGCTCCTCTCTACCTGAGCGTGGCACGGAGTAAGTCCTCAGCACGAGGCATCTAGTGTTTGGAGTCAAATCCAAGGGGGGTTCTAATCTAATCCTATGTGATTGTATCATTTTAGTGCTTTTTCTTAGGAAACTATTATATAGGTTCATAGATATATAGGTGTAATCGTATGATTCTTTGGTAATAATCCTGTCATTGGGGCGGGTTTTTGCCATAGTTTTTGGGACGAAATATTGAGGTGAAAGAAATGGTAAAGATAAATAAAATCGTTGTATTCAACGAAACGGTAGACTTGGGCGAAGACATCGAAGCATCTGAAGTACGGGCCAATTTGGTCAGCTTGGTGGGAGACTTCAATCCGGAATTAAGTGAGAGATTGGCCAATACGGAGGATTACGAGGTCAGAACCGAGGAAGATAGTCTTGTGGTATACCGTCACTTCGGGTGATTCCGATGGGCGACCTTTGCCTTACTCATCTCAGTCCGAAGGATGAACATTGCAAGTACTGTGGTGATAAGGCCAAGGTTGTCATAATGAATCCAAATACATTTCCTGATAATAATTATTATGATAATTGGGATGTATGCGAAGGATGTCGGGAATATATTAATTTACAGATAAATATAGATTTCATGAAACATATGAAAAATATTGATAATCAACCAATTTATATGAGTAGAAAATTTAATTTTAGAGGTGAGGAAAATGACGGTGACGGCAACGGAAAGTAAGCAAGATAGGTCTGATGAATTTCTGTCCTTTTTGAAGGGTGGAGATGAGATTGATGTGGGAGAAGCGGTAGCGAGTGACCCTGAAACTTTTGTGAGGACTATCGCAGAGTCTATAAAAGGAAAGTATCACAGGAATAATCTCGTTGAGTCGATTTTGGGTGTATTAAATGGTTCAAGTTTGGGATTTCGTGATACGGGATGGGCATTTATTCAGGATAAAAAAATTCCTTTTTCGCATCTTTGTGAGATTGTCCCCAAATTGAGGGATAACACTATCAAGAGGAAACTTTACAATACGAGACGGCTTCATCATGCGATGGCTACTCGTATTGCGAATACTTCCAAACATGACATAGCTCGTGCATTTTTCATGGGACCAAAGAATTTTCGTGATATGTGGAAGAGAATGTATCTTCCCCGTACAAAGTTCGATGGAAAGGAGATAACGAATGCAAATTTTATGTTTGCATATGAGCTGTCTCAAAAGTCCATACCAGAGGCATTGGCATTGATTGGAATTGGATATCAAGATATAGTAAGCAGATATAGGGTTCCGATGGACAAGGTCATGAAATTGGTGGATGACCCTGATGATGCTCGTGGACTTGCCAAGATTACGAATTCTGATGATTTCTTGCGTCATGCAAGATGGTTCAGAGGTGTATTGGGTGATGATGAATTCGATAAAATCATGGTGGGCAAGATAGACAATATCAAGAACCCGCTGAACTTCTTGGCAAAGAAAAAGCATTTGGAAGAAACGGGAGCGGTAAACAAATCTCATTTGAAGAAGTTGGATACGAGGGCAAATAAGGTAATTGATGAGATGGTAGAGGGATTTGATATTGAAAGGTTTGCTATTATTGTTGACATATCGGGTTCAATGGAAAGTGCTGTGGATATGACTGCCAAGTTGAATGAGGTTTTCAGCCGTATGGAGAATAAGAATGTTACGGATGTAATTGCCTTTGGAAACAGTAAGGTATTCAATGTTCCTGAAAACAGGGATATACGGGGTTTGGTATGTACGGGTAATACTCCTCTCGGTGGTTCAATAGTCAAACTATCGAAGAACATCAAAGACCGTGGATATGAAAATATCCCGGAGGCGATACTTCTGATAACGGATATGGGCGAGAATAGGAGTCCGATGTTGAATGAGGCATTGCCTTTGATAATCAACGATGACAGGATAGATAATCCTCCTCTTATAGTACTTCATTGCACGGGAATGTGGGGAGGCGGAACGAAGAGGAATATTCCAGACTATCCTCATTCGTATATCACGGTAAATCAATTCCATGATGGTTTATTGATGGATGTCATGAGAAATATCATGATGCTGACGAACAAGGTAGCTGTTGTGGAAAAGGAAATTACGAAGGTCATCAAGAAGAGGGAAATTCAGCAGGAAGTATTGGGTGATGTTGAATTGCCTGTCCGAGACCCTGTTACGAGGAAAAGGGGATACTTGGCGAGTGTCCTTTGCAGTTAAATAATATCATACGGTCGTAGGGGGTGTAGCAATGTGTGTGCGCACATTTCCGTATTTGTGTGACCCGATTTATCCTTGTAGGCGGGGAAGTGAATATTTGGGGTATTTCCTTCTCCTAAAAAAGTTGGTTCAAATCCAGCCGACCGTACTTTTTTTAGAAAATTTTAAATATGAACTGGGTGATGTGATTATTATGGCAAAAAAGAAATCAAAAAGAAATCAAAAATGTATTGGTGCAGAAGCTGTGGAAGGTATCACAGAAGAGATAGTGAAATAGGTAAAGAACATGGATTCCAAGGTTGAACCGTTTTTTTTTATTTTTTCCGCAATAGTAAATTATATATACTCCCAAAACTATATAGGTACATGAATATATGGAAATATAATTTTGTAATCGGAGAATTTGAAAAAGAAATGCCATCTGGTGCAGAGATTCTTTGTGTTCAGGTACAACACGAAAAACCTGCGATGTGGGCAAAAGTAGACCCGGAAGCATCCAAAGAAACAAGGAAGTTTCAAGTGTGCGAAACAGGTCATCTTATTGAGGGTGATGACTTGAAATATATTGGAACATTTCAGATGAATGGCGGTTTCTTTATTGGGCATTTATTCGAAGTGGTTTAAGTACGAGGGTGAAATGAATGATGGTTAAAAAGGTATTGAATTTGGGGTGCGGATTTTTATCTTCGCATTATATCCCTCACTTGATTCCTCATGTTGAGGAAATTATCTTGGTGGACAGGGAGAAGGTGGAACAGGTCAATTATGATAATTACATTCTATTCAAGGATTATGTTGGTCGTAGGAAGGTTACGGCATTTAATTCATTCATACAGTCGGTTTCAAATATCCGTTCTACGCCAAGGCATTTGGATATCAGGCGAGTTGAACAGTTATTTGAATTGCATGACGAGGTAAATCCTGATTTGGTGATTGTGGGATTTGACAATGTCCGAGCAAAGATGATTGCGAGAGATTACGCCAGGGCAAAGAATGTTCCTGCGATATTTGCTGGTGTGACGGAGAATTACATTTATATTGATTGGGAGAATGCAGTCATACTTCCGGATGGAAGGAATGAGGATGAGGTACGGAGGATAGAGGAAAGTATGTCCATGATACGGGATATTTGCAGTCGATTGGAATTTCGTGGATTGGGTGCAATATCTGGTGCGTTGGTTTATAAATCGTTTGTGGAATACATTGACGATGAGAGTAAAATGGCGTATGTCGTATCGTTTGACAAGGATGGAAACATAAATATCAAACAGTTCAACAGAAAATCTTTCATGGTAAATCGAGACTGGAGGGACTAAAATGGGTTATTGGGATGGATATAGGGATGGAATCAGAAGGAATAGGGGAATAGGCGGTACGGGCATTGGAATTACCACGGCTTTTGTAATAGCATTTATGGTATTAAAATTGACAAATCAGATTCAGTGGGCATGGATATGGGTATTTGCTCCGTGGTGGCTACCGTGTTGCGGTGTTTTCTCGGTGTTTTTGGTATGTGCAGTATTGGGTATAACTTGGGTTGCTGTAACGAGTAATCCGAAAAAGAAAGAAAATGAAATGGAATTTGGTAAGAAATTTGGAGATACAGGAAATAAGGTAATAGCGATTGACGAAAGTAAATTCCATGAGGAAGAACCAGTAGTTGAGGAAGTATCAGAAGAGTCCGTAGAAGAGCTGGTTGAGGTGGTATCTGGTCATGGATTTGGATATAAACTATGGAATTCATTGAGGCAGCATCCGAGGTATTCTGATTGGAATTGCACGGAAGAAATCAAATGGAAGGAAGTTGATGGGATACAGAGGAGATGCTAAACACGGGTGATGATGATGAACGATATGGAGATTAAAAAGGGTATTGGCGTTTCGGAGGAAGATGTTGAAATCTTTAAAAGATTGAGGATGAAAATTGAATGCAATGCCATAGAACTTAGCCGTTCTACCGAGGAATGGCATAGTTTGATGTATGTAAAAGGCATTCATAAGGGTATTGAAATTCGGGATGCGGATGGAGATATAGATGTCAAGATATTGGCTGTTCATGAAGAGGGTACGGTTGTATTTGAAACGGTTGGTCTAGAAGAAAGTCAGATGTTTTCTATTTTGCCTAATAAACAGATATTGTCTGGGCAAAACCCAGTTAAAGCTATGATGGATAAGTTACTTGGCGGTCAGGGGGAAATGGTGGCTTGCGGTATGATAGATGAGAATGGGAAGATAGTTGCTATGGATGGTAATATTCCAGATGATATAAGGGATAAAATTCCAGAATTCTCAGATATGCTGGGTGAGGATGGTGGAATCATTGAGGGAGAAGGTGATGGAGTTGTAGAATGTCCGTACTGTGGAAATTTCGTAGCTTACGGTAAAAAATGTATATTTTGTAAGGGTGAAAAATGATTTGTGCTACGGGTTATTCCAGATTTCCAGTATATTTCTCGGAAAATGGACAACGGGTATTGGGTAGCAGTCCGAAAGACCTTGATATGAAAATCAAGGGATATATCAAATCCTTTGGAAAGATGAAGGGAATAGTTATATTTTCTATGAGGGGCGTAAGATTCAAGAATCGCTTTGTTGTGAATGGCAAGGCAGTAAATCCGAATCTTGATTTGAGTGAGGACATACCACGGAAGATTTTCATATATCCGGATACGGGATGGGAGAAACCTTTGGATGGTGTTTATGCGAGGGGTATCATTTTGAGAGGTATTGGCAGATTGCCTTTATTTATCCCGATGGTAAGCATGAAACAGTTGGAACGGGATGAGGTTGTTGCATTGGATAATACCATTCATATTGAAAAGATAGGTTTGGCGCGGATGACCGAGTTTATCGGGCATTTATCTGGTTTGACTTTCACGATGAGGGAAATGGGCGATGGGAATGTTGCTTTGACGATTGACGATGATTTGATTCGCAATGATGAACCGTATCAAGTGCTTGTGAACAGCGAAGGATTGGTTCGTGATACGAATGTTTGCTTTGATATTCCAGGCGGTATGTATCTTCCTGAGTTCGTTGTGGAGATGCGAGTAGAAGGAAACTTGGTAATTTATTCAAGACGGTGGTAATACCATAACCTTTATATATCCTCATTCCTATATAGGTATGAGAAGGGAGTCATTGAGATGGTCGAGGACGATGCGAGTAAAGCGCTTGATGAACAACTAGGAATTATATTTGATGGTGGTAAACCAGACTTTGATATAATAGCTGATATTGAGGATAATTGGAATCATATCGGTTCTCAAAAAATGCGTCAGATACAGAAACAGATTGCGAAGTTTGCATTGGAAGAGGTGTGATTATGGTAAAGAAACGGATAACGATAGAGGTTGATGAATATCATCATGATTTTGATTTTGGATTACAGGCCATAGAAGAATTGGATAAAGTGGTTATTACTGGAGAAAAATCTGGGATGGCTTTTAAACATACTATTAAGATTCCCAGTGTGGCGGTTGTAAATGTTGAAGATATTAACACTTGTACAAAAGATGAGGGGTATCAATTGGCTTGTGTGAATGCTAGTCAATCTTGTCGTAAACCTATTGTAACTGGTCATGAAAAAAAAATCATACTTGCAAATTGTCCATATAATGAGGGGTCAAAGTCTCAGAAGATAGAGATTCCAAAAGAAGAATCGCCGTGGAAGAGAAGGGATGATGAACTTGAAAAAATGAAGGAAAGTCCAAAAGAGGAAAAATCTTTGAAAAAACCGTCCAAAGACATATATTTTTGTGTTTTTAAAGTGGATGATGAGTTGACGGTAGCATGTATGGCTTTCAAGAAGTTTTGGGATAAGAATCATCATTTGGATGGTGATGGTTCGAAACTGAGGGAAGCGGTCCGAGAATATGGATTGGTTGAGTCGATGGAGAGTGTGTTTGAATCCCGTGTCTATGCCGAGGGCGATTCAAAAGATTATCATGATTATCTGGTTAAATGTGGATTTATATATAATGGGGAATTGGGTTCGGATTTTGAGGGTGAATATCGTCCAGACGATGTTCGATGTCCCAAATGCGGTTCAGTTTGTACGTTCAAATGGCAGGGAAAACAGATACGACAGGATTGTCCAGAACACGGATGGGTCAGATGGACTCCTCAGAAAGATTATTTTATATCCTTGGCTGACAAAAAACCTGTGGATACAAAGTCGCCATATCAATATCTCACCGATGTTGAAGATGAGAATGAAGATGAGGATGAGGAGGATGGTGAAATAGTAATCATCATGGGATATCCTGCTGCTGGAAAAACTACGCTTGTTGAGGAATATGTTCGAAAGGGATATTTCCGTATTAATCGTGACGATGCTGGTGGTTCAATGTTAACCCAATCGTTTAAGGCGAGGCAAGTTTTTAAGGAGGGTGCTAGAATTGAAGATGTGGATGGGGAGTTTATGGTTTCTCCGCAGAAACGAATTGTATTGGATAATACATATCCATCCAGGGAAAGCCGGGCAGGAATTATTGAAGTGGCGAAGTACTTGGGAGTTCCGATTCGGTGTATATGGCTAAAAACTTCTTTTGAGGATGCCCAGTTGAATGCTTGTTTCCGGATGATAGAAAAGAAAGGTAGGGTATTGATGCCCGAAGAATTTGCAAATCAAAAAGACCCGAATATGTTTCCGCCAGTTGCGATTTTCGCATACAAGAAGAAATTTCAGAAGCCAACTATGACATTTGAGGGATTTGATTCGATTGAGGAAGTCCCTTTTGTGAGGAAATATCCGAGTGATTATACTAACAAGGCTTTGATTCTTGATTATGATGATACTTTGAGAACGAGTATTGGCGATAGGAAATGGCCTGAAAAGGTTGAAGATGTTGAGATATTACCAGCCCGAGCAGGGAAATTGCATAGGTATGCCAATGATGGATATATTTTATTGGGCGCTTCAAATCAGTCGGCTGTGGCGAAGGATTTACCTATGGAAACGGCGATTGCCTGTTTTGAAAGGACAAATGAATTACTGGAGATTGATATAGACTACGCATTTTGCACTCACAAAATTCCGCCGGTCAAATGTTTTTGCCGGAAGCCTCATCCTGGTATTGGTGCATATTTCATTCACAAATATAAATTAGACCCGTCAAAATGTATCATGGTCGGAGACCAGACGCTAGATTTTACTTTTGCGAAAAGGTGCGGATTTAAATTTACTCATGCACACGATTTCTTCTGAGGTGTGAAAAATGGTAAAACATTTGAGAGAATTTTCGGATAAATTATATAAGAAAATCGTTCATACAAAGCAGCTTGAATTATATAAACCAGAAGAATTGTTTGCGGAAATCAAATTAATTCTTGATGATATGGAAAGCCAAGAAAAGGGTAATGATGAGAAGATGAGGATGAGTGATATTGATGGATGGAACAGAGATAATAGATGTGAAATTGACAAGTCGTCAGATTACATTGCTACGTTGTTCTTTGCCATTATTGGATATAGGGGAAGATATGAAAGACGAATGGTTTGAAATGTGGGAAGTATTTGTGGATGCGTGTCCGGATATTTCAGATTATGATTTTGAAATGTCGCCTAATCGGAACAGGTTGGATAGAGATTTTTGGGGCGATGGTATTGTTTTCTAATAGCTCATGACGATTTTATCTTGTGCCATTAATATTTCGAACATACGTCCAATCTGGTATTCGTCTATAATGTTCAATGTTTTGGTGTATCCTCTGCCATCGGAATATACATGGTTGACCCATATTTCAATTTTTCCGTCATCATAATAGCTCATAAAAATTTTTTCGTCTTTGCTTTGGGCAATTTGATAGGTTGCACTTTTTGACAAACGACCATCGTATACTCGGTTTTGCCACTTGTCCAACATTTCAACTTCTTGAAACACTTTTTCGTTGTCGTTTAACATAATATCACCTTAATCATTTTTTACGGGAATAGGTTTTGATGTGTCTGTTATACCTGCTATCAGGGTAATCAGGACTGTTTTTAATTTCCGCCCTCTAACATTATCAATTGCTGAATTATACTTTGACAGGACATCTCGGACATCGTTTCGAATTTGTTCATCGGTGCGAGATTTTAAATACTTTTTCATGGTAAAAATTGAACCATCTGGTTTAATAATTGCAATTTGCTTGGCAATTGCGTTATAATTCAAGGTTTGAATCCGGCTCATTGTACCCTAAATAGACCAATGCACCGTACTAATATAAAAAAATTTCGCTTTAGTTTCAAGGTGTCTCAAATTGAGCATTTAAAGAGTTACAAAGGTTTAAATACTAATATTTTATTAAAGCTTGTCATGGCGGATGTTTTGCTTATTAAGAAAGACGGGAATCGTATCTTGGTTGATAATGTTGCTGTATCTTCAACGGATGCATTCAAGATGGTTGAAGATTTCTTGGGAGTTCATGCGAGATACAATTCAAAATTGGATGTATTGAAGGACTACATCATGCTTTCTTTCATGTCGGCAATGGACCGACATAGGAAGGATAAGCGAGAGTGTAATTCAGATAATTGCTTTATTCATAAATTAGGCGAGTTATACAATTTGAAAAAGGATGCTACTGGAAATTTTGGCATCAAGGATATTGAAAAGGCTGTGGACAATGAAATCCAATTGAAGATAATTGTAGAGGAATAGGCTTGATTGATGTTTGTGTGCTTGGTTCGGGTTCTGGTGGTAATTCTACCATTGTGTCTGATGGTGAAACGAATATTTTGATTGACGCAGGTTTTGGGGTGCGAGATATTTCGGGTAAACTGGATATATCCATCAGTGATTTGGATGGGATTTTGATAACGCATGGGCATGGAGACCATGCCAAGATTACGACATTAAAGAGTATTTTGAATCATAATATCCCGATTTATCTTCATGCGAATACGTTTGAAAAGCTTGAAACTGTCTTGAAAAAATATAGATACAACAAGATTGGATTTGGGTCGCAGTTCAGAATAGGAACTTTTAATGTGGATACATTTCAAATGTTCCATGATGAGGATTGCGTTGGATATATTTTGACATCGGGGAAATCGTCATATGCCCACATAACGGATACGGGCAGGATAACGGCTGACGTGATAGAGCGATTGAAGGAATGTGACATCGTTTCGATAGAGTGTAATTATGATAAGGCTCTGCTGATGGCATCAAAAAGACCTTGGGATTTAAAGATTAGGATAATGAGTGAAACGAGAGGTCACTTATCAAACAGGAAATGTATGCGGATACTGAATCGGTTTGTGAGCAGCAGAACGAAAAAGGTAATTCTGTTGCATTTGAGTGGGGAATGTAATTCAATTGAGAGTATCAAGGATGCAATAAAAGAGGTTTTTGAGCATAAAGTAGACGAAGATTTTTTTGTGATTTCGGGACAGCGCGAATGTACGCCTCATGTGATAGTTGGCGGTGAAGGTAATATCAAAGTTGCATATGATGAAAAGGTGAAGATAGTTGGAAGTAAAAAAAGACCTTCTTTATTTGCGTTCAGCAAGAGTAATGATGAATATATAGAGAGGTATTTGAAGAGTATACCGATAGAATTTTTGAAGGTGATATGATGTCAGAATATATTGATGGCTGGTATGTAAATTGCGGTGAATATAATTATGAAGAAAAGTTAGCTTCTATAAGGCAGCAATATCGTCACAACATACGCTGGGACGTAAGAAATCATTGTTATAATCAACCGTGTAAAAATAAACCATCTGTTGGATTGAAACATATAGCGGTTTCGAGATTGCAGGATGGGGTTGGATATGTGTCGTATGGTGGTGTTTATCCGTATTGCCCGGAGTGTGTTGGCTTGGGTAAAATCGGAGATACTCGAATAGATGAGCCTTTGAGTCATGAGGATTTTGTGGTATGTTCGATATGTAAAGGTCAAGGTCCATTGGGTCACGGCGGATGTTTTAAGTGTCAATCGGGCAAAGTTCTGGATTTGAGTAGATTCCCACGCAAAGGGAGAAAGCTTTAAATATCAACCTATCAATATTGTAATTGGTGTGTTATTATGGCAGATATAGATGATTATGCAGATGTTGTTAAACCTGACGAGCAAGGTTTACTTGACAGATTAGAGGAACTTGTTTCGGGCGAAGGTAGCGATACCAATATCAAGATTTTATCGAATATGACAGGAATGGACGAGAATCACATTCGGCAAGTTGCTGTACCATTGTTATCTGTTGTTAAGAAGCATGGTTTGAATTTCATATCACGTGGTAATTCGGATAGGGAATCTTCCATCAAAGGTAAATTGAAATCTGTTGAGGGGTATGCGTCAATACTCGTTGATTTCATGCCGTTGATTGGTGCTATCAAGGAGATGATTTCTACGGCTGTGTCTAATCGTATTCCAAATGTGGATATAACGGAAGATGAATGGACAAATATGCCAAGTGTTGATACAATTATAGATGTGGGTGGAAGGGAGGAGATGATGGGTTCTACGGAAAGTGATGAATCGGATTTTCTGCGAGGTGAGAATGTGGATGCTCCTGTTGGAGTAGCTACTCAACGAGATAATCCTTGGGAGAAGTTATTGAAAGATTGGGGCGATGAGTATGGGGCTGAGGCGGCATCGGAAATTAGAAAGGATATGGAGGAGAAGGGGCTGATTAAGGCTAAGAAAATAAAGGGTGCGAGTTCGGATTCATCGGATGATGAAATTGAACCAGATGATAGTTTCTTCTTTGATTGATATGGACGATAACACGATTTTTTTTACCGTAGGTTTACTACTGGTAATAATTTTGATACCTTTGCTGGTATGGATATTGGATAAATTGAAAGAAAAATTATCTTAATATATTCCTTTTTTACCGTATAGGTCCAGTCCGGAATCAAATTTCTCATATGACTTAATTAGATTTGACTGGAATCGTTCTTCTGACGGATATTGTTGATATTGCTGTTGAGGAGGTGGTTGTTGTGGTTGATATCCGTAGTATTGCGGTTGTGGTGTTGCCGTTACTTTCCTTTGGAGTATTTGATTCATTTTCTCCAGTTCTTTGATACGGTTTGCATAAGAACTATCCTTGGAACTTCCTACGAAATATACTACGCTACCACCCAATAAAAATCCAGCTAAAAATGCTCCGATGGTTTCTTTTGAAAACAAATCTTTCTTTTTTTCGGGGCTTCCATAGGTTTCTTGGATATTAATTGATTTTGGGACATCCAATCCTTGCTTGAGTATCATCTGATTACCCGAATCATCAATGCCGAGGATTTGTATTTTATGGCATCCTTCCGAGTCGAGAGTAATCTGTATATCGTAATCATTGAACTTGTTTTTGGATGCGGGGCTTTTTTGTGGCATTTATTCACCAGAATGATATTTGGTTTCAAAGTTTCTATTGATGATATCTCCCTTTCTGGGCTTGGTCAGGGAGAATATTTGATTGTTATTCATCATGAATATTTTGGGATGAATGTGAATTCGCTTCCCACCTCTTTCGTGTCCAATGGATTCGAATATGCGATTATTGATGAAGGCACAAAAGCGGTTATAGGTTAAGAACTTTCCGTATTTTCCTCCTTGTAGAAGTTTCGCATAGAGTTCGGATGATAATAACGGCTCATTTTTCGAGTTTCTGAACCATTGGATACATCCTTGAGTTACAAGGTCTTTTATGTTCTTTCTATCGGGCATTGTAATATGATTGAATCGTATAATATATAATACTTATCTTTTTGGAATAACGAAACTTTATATACTTCCAAATACGATGCGATATAAGATGTGATTACATATGGTGGACTACACGGGAATAGACATATTGAGACTTGATGATAATCGCAAGTGGAGACCTCTTTCAGAAGTTAATATTTCGTTGGGTAGAACATTCAATGATATGTCCGATGATTTTTACGGGCATGTGAAATTGAAGATTGGGGATAAGATAAATGGAAATAATATTGATGTAATGTTTATTTCCGTTGGCAGTACGAAAATCCCTGGAACGACTCAGCCCGTAGCGAAAAATACTTTACTGGTGTATTCTGGGAAGAATTATTTCGTGTTACCAAGCAACGAGAATCCTTTTACGATTCAAGGCAATGATGTATTCAAGAAGATTTTTTGGGAACTCAGCAAGGATATGAGTCCTACATATAGTATCATAAAAAAGAAAGGCATAAGGAACATAGATGAGTTATTGGCGAAGGACAGAAATTATGCTACGAAGGAGATTATTGAGAAAAAAATATCAACGAGTGAAAATAAGCCGAGGAATATTTTTGAGTTTTATGGTGCATCGGGCAATCCAATGAGAGAGATAATAATGGATGCAGTTGGTAGTTTACCAGACAGTCAGAGGGAGAGTAGCAACGAGTTCAATTTCCCGAAGCAAGTAGACGAGGAGTTTCTTCGGAACAGATTTCTTCAAAATATGCAATTCATAGAGAAGACATTCAGTTTTCCAGATGAGATTACCAAAGAGATATTTTTTACTGCGTTTTTGGTGAGGGATGGTTCTGTGATTTTGAGTGGTATCCCGGGGACCGGAAAGACAACGTTGATTAATTTGGCTACGGAATTATTCTGCAATTCATATGGATTTGACCCATCGAAGTATGTTCCTCCGATAATGGATTTAACAACGAAGGATATACCTGATTTTATTTTCAAGGAGATGAGTGGCAGGGAAACGCAGATTTTGCCATATTTTGATAGGGAGAAGGTATTGGACAGGGAAGAAGATGAATCAAAAAACGAGGAATGGGTTCTTTTTGAAAATAAGCCGTTGAATGATAATGTCAGATTATCGGTATTGGAATTGGCTGGTCCAATTAAAAAGGCTATTGAGGACGATGCGAGAGAAGCTACACAGAGCGAAATGGAAATTTTGGAGGAAACAGAGGACTTCAAGACTAAGAATCAAGTCAAAATTATGGAGTTTGGCGGTAAGGAATTATTTGATGGTTTGGGAAACGATGTCAGAATTGGAAAATTTATTAACACTACTACAACCCAGAAGTTCAGTCGATATATGATGGGGGATTATTTGACGGATTGGGAGGAGAACAGATTCGACCAGCAATTATTGAAAGAAGATTACGGTGTGCTTCGTGGGGAGTATTATGAAAAGGATTTATTACGAAGAATTGATGTTGTGAAAAACGGGAAGACGAAAACGATTTACGATAGCGATATTCTTTACGATAATGCTTCATATCCGGATAAGGAGGCACTTGTTAAATGGAAAAATGAGTATGCCGCTGAAATGAATTTTGTGAATAATAAGAAGGATAGAGAAGATTACTTGAATGAAATAGCAAATGAAATGAGGGCTCTTGGGTTTGAACGGCATCAGAATATTACGACTTATTCAAATAAACAGTGGGTAATGGTAAACGAGGAAGAGGGAAAGCCAGATAATGATATTGTGATAGTGATTGAGAGTGATTACGCCAAGTATTATCGTGGCCAAACGGTATATTCTGGTGTTTACAGATACAGAAAATCGGATTATGCGTCATTCAAGGCAAAGGGCGGTAAACCGATATTACCAGAACTTGATAATTTCAAGGTTAAATCGGGTACGGATGCTTATGGTTCTATTCTTTCCAAAGATACGGCGAATCTTCATTTGGCGGGAAAGACACGGACTGTCAAGGAGATTATGACAAAAACTGCTGGTATGTTTGCAGTTCTTTATAATAAATTTTATAAAGTTGAGGCTGGGAAGATTTCCAAGATACACAGGATGGCTACATTACCGAGACAAATGTGGGGTGGTTCTGATGGATATTGGAAAGGGAAGAATGAGGCATCAGAGAAAGAACTCGAAAATATAAGAAGTGGATATGTGAAATTGTTTAGATATTTAGAGAATCTGGTATATAGGTCAGATGTAGGAGAAAACGGTTGCGAACATCGACATCGGGTTTTCAATGCAAGGCATTTGGATAATATTGTTCATGAAATGAGAAGTGAAACGGGTACGATTAAGGGTTCAAAAAAGAAGACAGCCGAGGAGACATTGTATACTACGGAGATTAGTATGGTACAAGATGTTGATGCAACGGGTAAACCTTTGACTCAGTATGTTTTTCAACCAGTTCCAAGACCGATAGTTACGCAACCTTTCAAATTTATTAATGAAGCCAATAGATTATCCGAGGATACGGAAGATGCGTTATTGGGTTTAGTTGCTGAGAGACAAGTGGAATATCGTGGAGAGATTTTTGACAGTCCTCATTATGTTATTTTTGCGGATTTAAACCCGCATAAATGCCAAGCGGCAAATTCAATGGTGATGATTAGGCGCAATGGTGAAGTTAAAAAAGAGATGATTGGAGAAGTTATTGATGAATTAATGGATGCATATGTACCTATTATTGATGGCGGTACTGAAGAATTGAAGATAGATGTTGGAATAGAGATATTGAGCTTTGACAGAAAATCAATGAAGTTAGGATGGATTACGCCAAGTGCATTCTTCAGACATAAAAATGATGTTCCCATGATTAAGGTTAAAACATTTTTGGGGAAGGAGTCTTTGGCTACTATCAGTCATAGTTTTGTTACAATTGATGATGATGGTAATATAATTGGTGTTGATGGTAAGGATTTGAAAATTGGTGATTTTCTGCCGATAGCTAATTATTGTGATTACGGCGAAAATGAGAATTTGGATGTGGATTACGATTTGGATATTGGTCCATATGTTGATGATGAAAAATATTTAAATGGTGATTCTTTTTATAATGGATTATTGGAGTGCCGAAGCGGGTTGAGTAGTGTCAAACAAGTTGCACTTGATTGCGGTGTTTCTGATTCAACAATAAGAAGATATATGAGATTTGGTTATAATTTTGAAATCGGGTATATATACAATTCAAAGGTTAAATCCAATGGTCCAGTTGGTATGGCACGAAGAATTAAGTTGGATGAAGATTTTGGTTTCCTTTTGGGTGGATATATTAGTGAAGGCAATTGCTCATCTAGTGCTGTGAAGATACATAATAATTGTGAATCTTATCGTAAAGATTGCGAAAAGAAGTTTGGTGGCGTGATGAGAGATGGAAATCGTGTGTCGTCATTAGAGATTCAAAATAAGATTTTACGAGATTTTCTTGTAAATTCATGTGGAGATAATTCAGGCAATAAAAGATTACCTAATTTTGTTTATACTGCACCAGATTCTTTCATGAAAGGTATGATAAGGTCATTGATAGATGGCGATGGAAATTTATGTATGAAGACTGGGATGTTGAGATATGCTTCAAAATCCAAGCGTTTGTGCGAAGATTTGGATACGGTACTCAAACGGCTTGGGATTACGGGAAGGATAGTTAGATTATATAGCAAAAGATATGATGTCACAACGTACCAATTGAAGTATTCTGCCGAAGATACATTGAAAATTTTGGAATTTATTGGGTATATGTCCATATCGGGAAACGATTTCCGTAAGAATGTTCTGGAATCAAGACAATATAAGGGTAGAGGGCATTATGAAAAATATCCCATATTGGAAAATGTTCTTTCATCGTTGAGAAAGAAGATATGTAAAAGGCTGGGTCATAAAAATAGATTGTATAATAATGCGAGATGTTACAAGAAATACCAGAAAGGGATGACGAGGTATTGTTTGGAGAGTATCTTGGAGGGTACGAAAGAATTTCCAGAGATGGAGGTTGAGCGGTGCAAGTTGAAAGGAATGATGGAGGGGGATATACGATGGGATTATATTACATTAATTGAGCCATACAAATGCGATGATAAATATGTTTATGATTTTGGAGGTACGAAGGAAGATAGAAATTTCGTTGCGAACGGTATAGTTGTTCATAATTCGGCGAGTGGCGAGGGACTTGACATTGCTACATTGGATAGGATAGATATTGAGATATATCTCCGTGGTGCGACGATGGGTAACAAGTTGTTTTTGCTGGATTTATTGTATGGCAGAAAGGATTTGCTACTGGGAAAGGGTGCGGAGCCTTCAATGGAGAAATTGCTGATGATGGCGATGAAGGAGGCAATTAATGTATTGAACAGAACGAGAGAATCCGATGTGTTTGCGGATACTGGTAAGATACCCAGATTGGATGGGCATGGGCAGGGCATCATCCCTATGAGATTCAGGGAGCTATCTAGTTTATGGAATCATATACGTTCAATAAAAATACCAGACGATGTGATGGATTATCTTTCGTTGCTATCGACAACGATTAACCAGACTTGGCACATGAAGAAATTAGTTAAGAACCAGGGACCTGAAGACCAGAGTAAATACGTCAAAACTGCGGCCCAGGGTGGAAGTAATGTTGTGAAAGATAGTTTTGAGCCATACGGAACTGGATATGAGAAGAGACATCAGCAGTTGGATTTCTCTCTTACATTGTTTGGCGATGAGTTTATCAATACTGGTTCGACTGTGAGTAGGATGGGTGACAAAGATGCTCAGGGACAATTCCCATTGGGTGTAACAAGGCAGTTGGGTATCAGATTTGTGCAGTCTATGATTAACTTCTCGAAGGCGTTGGCGTGGCTAAGAAGGGGCAAAACGGAGGTTACGACACAAGAGATAGATGATTTGTTTCCGATGGCAGTAAGTCATAGATTGGGAAATGCGCCTATTGGTGATGTATATTCATTCGGTATAGCGGATTGGGTGAAGAAATTATATCCGAATACTCAAGATTTTGTTAAATATGCGATAAATAATTATTTTTGGCATGGTAATGACACACCAGTATACGAAGGGAAAAAGGGGAAACTTGCTTATACCAAGTATCTCAATGATTTGAGGGAAGTGGTGCAGAAGGGTTTTCTTGATGTTGTGAAGGCAAAACCGTCAAAAGATGTTTTTAAAGATAAAGTAAATAAAACAGATACAATATTCCGAGATATACAGAATGGTGTGGAATTCTCTCACAGATTGAAGCCAGAATATAAAGATTATTACATAAAAAGGGCAGAATGGGTAATTAGTATATTGAACGCCAATTATACGAAGAAAGTTTTGGTAAATGCGAAGTCGGAAGTAGGAAAGGATGAAGGTAAAAAGTTATTTGATGTTGATGTGAAAAATATCCAGAAAAATTTGGACATCGCTCAGGAAATTTTGAGACCCCGAGAAATAGATATTGATACTACGGAGAGGCTTGAAAAGATTGGGCTGCCAGTTCTCAGGATGTATAATGGATGTATTGATGCTTGTACGGATGACGCATATGTGTATGATGAGAGCAAGAGATATGTTATTGATGGAAGTGGTACACTTACTGGTGTAATTGATAAATTGAATGATTTTGTTATCATTAATAATGTATTAACGGAATTGGAGGATGCGGATGATGCTGAATATGTGTTATTGAAAGAATCTAGGCGTTTGGTGTCTGTTTTTGATAAATTGGGTATGAAATACAAAAAGAGCGTGACAACGGGCGGGAGTGAGGTCATTGATTGGAAGGTCAAGGATAAGGAAGATATGATTAAGAAAATGAAAAAGAAAATTGATGGTACGACGAGTAAAAAGAGTGGCTTTGATTTTTCCTATGAATATCCAATGGTTGAGAATGATGCAATACAGATGGCTATTGGTAGTGTGAAGACAGACCACGGGAAATTGTCCATCAAATTCTCGCCAAAAGGTAAAAGACAGATTCTCATATCATTCGGTTGTTACAGAGATTATATCTACTATAATAGCTTTAGATATGGAGATTCAATTAAGAATGTGCAAGATATACCGAGTGATAGAGAAGAGTACAAGATGCTTTTCTGAGATTAAACAGGAAGTGGTGTGGTGAATGTTCCAGATATTCAGGATTATTCATATATCATATGTCCTGTATGCAATTCGAATTTCCCGATAGGCACGGAATTTTGCGAGTTTAGTTATACTGGGACAGCAACGGGTTCTGGCCATAAAAAATTCAATGGATTATATAATAGTGAGTCTGAAAATCCTTACTGGACATCGGCAAAAGGATTCAGAATAGGTTATTCGGATTCTTTGATAAATAGCATGATATCGGGTATAGAATATGAAGTCAAATTTGGAATGAAGAATATTTTGGATACGGTTGGTGGCCCATATGATGATTTATCTACAATTTATTTAAACCAAGGTTTTCTTTC
>Ga0222637_1000177_pt1 | contig 34590 bp, 34 predicted proteins | sample AntAcemetagen143_FD_181149 | JGI IMG/M metagenome (GOLD analysis project Ga0222637, IMG submission 181149) | Saline water microbial communities from Ace Lake, Antarctica - #143 | ecosystem: Environmental > Aquatic > Non-marine Saline and Alkaline > Saline | place: Antarctica: Ace Lake...
ATAGCATTATTGGGTTAGTAATTATTCTAGGCGCTTATGCTATTAGTCAATTTGTGATCAGTGCATTAGTTGAATAATAATCAAATATATTTAAAACAGTCCCGAATAGTTTGGGACTGTTTTTTATTGCCAAAAGAGAGTTTTAACGATAAAGTAAGAATATGGAAATATTTGTTTTATTATTTACAATTTTGTACGCAATTTTAGCGTGGCGAAAGTTAGATTTAGCCATGGCTTTTTTAATTGTGGCTTTACCGGTTTATCAGATTAGATTTAATATTGGATTTTTGCCAGTGACATTATTGGAGATAATGATTTTAGTTTTATTTATAATTTGGTTTATTCAAGGAATAAAGAATAAAGAGATTCCGTTGTTTAACCCTCGGTTAAAGAATATAAAAAGCTACCCATTTTGGAAAGAAATTATGGCAATTTTAGTAATTGCATTTATTGCTATGTTAGTGGCTGGTTCAAGTAATTCTGCTTTGGGAATTTTAAAGGCATATTTTATTGAGCCAATAATGTTTTTTATTGTTTTTATTAATATTTTTAAAATTAAAGAAAATAGACCAGCCTTCGCTACGCTATGGCGAGGCAAGAATAAAGTATTTTGGGCATTAGCAATTTCAGCTTTAATAATTTCAATAGTAGCAATTTATCAAAAAATTACTGGACAATTTATTCCAGTAAATTGGGCTGACAGTGGGCGAGTGACTGGAGTTTTTGCCTATCCAAATGCAGTAGGATTATATTTAGGGCCGATAGTTATTTTATTAGGTGGATTTTTGATTAGTATTCTTAAAAGCACCAAATTCCAAATTTTAAATTCCAAAGAAATTTTAAATTTTAAATTTCAAACCTGCCTGCCGGTAGGCAAGGTTTTAAAGTCTATTTTTGTAGTGTTATCTGTAATTTGTTCAATTGTCGCTATTTATTTAGCGCAAAGTGAAGGGGCATTGATTGGGATTTTAGTGGCTGGATTTATTTTTGGATTATTGTATAATAAAAAATCACGACAAGCAGTTATTGGCTTGATGATTGTTGGAATAATGATTTTAGGTTTTAATTCTGGTTTACGTCATGAGGTGGTAAAAAAAGTTACCCTTATGGACAAAGATGGGCAGATTAGACGACAGCTTTGGTCAGAAACATGGCAGATGTTAACTGATAATCCACGTAATTTTATCTTTGGCGCTGGGCTGGCAAATTATCAAAATGCAATCGTGCCATATCATCAATCAGGAATTTATGTTCGCAATGATGACCCTGAATTTGATAAAATGGTAAAAATATCCTTAGAATATCAACAACAAGTTTGGCAACCATTGGAAATTTATTTATATCCGCACAATATTTTATTAAATTTTTGGAGTGAATTAGGACTGGCAGGAGTTTTGTTATTTACTTGGATAATAGGAAAGTTTTTAGTAATAGGGCTAAAGATTAAAGATTCAAAATACAAGGCATTGGTTTTAGGGCTAACATGTGCTATGATTGTGGTCGTGATTCATGGTTTAGTTGATGCGCCATATTTTAAGAATGATTTGGCAATTTTATTTTGGATGTTAATTGCCATGATGGGAATTTTAAATTTAGAAAATAAAGAAAAATAAATGAAAATAGTTTTACAAAAATTTATTGCAGACAGTGGCCTTTGCTCTCGTCGGCAGGCAGAGCAATTAATCCGTGAGGGTAAAGTTTTGGTTAATAATAAAGAAGCTGAATTAGGCATGAAAGCTGACACAGATGATGAGGTTGTAGTAGATGGACAAGCTATCAATACAGCGCCTGACAAAATTTACATTAAATTAAACAAACCCAAGGGATATACTTGCACTAATAGAAAATTCAAACATGAAAAGAATATTTTTGATTTAGTGGATGTTAAAGATCGTTTATTTGCAGTTGGTAGACTAGATAAAGATAGTCGTGGCTTAGTGCTATTAACCAATGATGGAGAGTTAACCCAAAAATTAACCCATCCTCGTTTTCAGCACGAAAAAGAGTATGTTATTCAATTAAAGAGTAAAGAATTTCCGCCTAATGAAAAATGGTTTAAGGATGAACGAGTGGAGAGTATTATTAAAATATTTGAGAAAGGAATTGATATTGGAGAAGGTGATGGAGTAGTTATTGCTAACGAAATTGCGTATATCGGTGATTATAAATTTAAGATGGTTTTAACTCAAGGAAAAAAACGACAACTCAGAAGAATGTTTAAACTTTTAGGTTATGATATTCTTGATTTAACACGAGTGAGAATTGGGAAAGTTGAATTAGGGAATTTAAAAGAAGGGAAGTGGGAGCGTGTTTCTTCGTATAACGCGTAAAATTCATAACGCACAACATTTGGAGGCGTGCCAGAGTGGTTTAATGGGACAGTTTCGAAAACTGTTGCATCTTCACGGATGCCGAGGGTTCGAATCCTTCCGCCTCCGCATTTATTCCCCCTTCCCATAGATGTCCCAATCCCAAGATAAATTTTTAATAATTGGGATTTTGGAGATTATGTTATCATCAATATTTTTAAGAGATTTTTCAATGCGCTTGTTTGGCGTATATTTTTTTCCAGTAAACCCTCCCATGCCTACGGCGGGGCGGGCAAGTTTTGATTTTAAAACCAACCAGTTAGTATAAATTTTACGTAAATAATGGACTGGTTTGATTTTAATGTTTTTAAAATCTGATGCTAATAATTTTTTCAATTTACGTTGAGAAAAACCCCAAGTAACATCATCAGCTAATGAAAAAGCATTTTTATTTTTATAACGCAAAAGTTTTTGCAAGATTATGGTAATGGGATAGAAAAAATAATATTGCCAAGAAGCTGGTTCGCGCAGAATTAATAATTGACCGTCAGGTTTTAACACACGGGCAATTTCTGCAATAGCTTTTTTAACATCAGGCAGATGATGTAAGGAAGCAACCATAAAAATTGCATCTAACGAATCATTTTGAAATGGCAAGTTTTCCGCATCAATAATAGCGTAAGTTATATTATTAATATTATTTTTATCAGCCACTGATTTTACCTTAGCTACTGATCCATAGGCAATATCAGACTCAATCATATTAAAGCCTAATTTGGCTAAATAAAAAACAAACCGGCCATTCCCGCCGGCAAGTTCTAATATTTTTGCATCTTGAGGTAGTTTAGTTAAAGGTTTAATAATATCAGTTTCTTCAGTAGAAAGTTTTAACATTTCAGCTTCATCAAATTCATCAGCACGCTCAGAATAGGTCTCCATGTCCATTTTTTTTATTTCATCTTGATTGGTATTTTTAGGTAAACAGTTATAGATGCTATTTTGTTGAGGATAATTTTTATTGAACATTATTTTTTAGTTGTTAAGCATATGTGCTTTTTTTATTTGCCAAAACTTTTTTTAGTTCTTTATTTATTGCATTGATTATTTTATCATCAGATTCATTAATATTAGTAATAGTAGTAGAACCTAGTGCAATATTTCCATCCGGAGAAACAATAAAACATTCACCGCTATTTGTTGAACCTTTTTGAAGAACTGTTTTAATACCGTCAAATTTTAGTTTATCAAATTTTTCTTCAGATAAAATAAATTTCATCTTATTTTCTTTTGCTCTTTCTCTTTTGCCTCTAAACAAATATAATTTCCATAAATCAACGGGGATTTTATTTTTTACAACATAATTTCCAAGTTCAAGAATACTTTCATAATTAATTTGGCTAACTAAACTTCCTAATAAAATTTTTAAATTAAGATTTAATTTTTTAAGTTCTATAATATTATTTATAGGAGTATTAAATTGCGTTTCTGCCGAAGTATCAACATTTGTTTTTCGCATAATATAGTTCATATTCGCAGTTCCATCTAGTGAAACTCCAACCCAAGTATAATATTTACTAATTAAATCTTTATGTCTCTCAATAAGCATCCCATTAGTTCTTAAAATTAATTTAAACTCTTTAGCTAGCTTAGTAAATTTGTCAAATTTTGGATGAACCAATGGCTCTCCTCCACAAAATTCAATTGCTTCAAAATTTAATTTTTTTGCAATTGCAAGAATTTTTTTAAATGTTTTTTCATCCATGGATTTGTTATCGGTAAGACCGTAACAATATTCGCATCGATAATTACATCGATTAGTTATTTTAATATCTAAAGTTAACATTATTATTTCAAGTTTAAATTATCTTTAATTTGATTAATTAGTTCTTCAGCTCGTTCTGGTTCTGGATGTTCTTTGATTAAAAAGAAAATAACCGTTCGCAGAGCAGTCCAATTATAATAACTTTGAATACGTTGTCTTAGATTTTTATCTAAATCTATATTTCTAGTTTTGGCATATTCAGTTAAAAATAATTTTTTTACACTCTCTATATCTTTAACATTTTTCCAATGTCTAATGCTCATATATTCTATTTGTTGCAAAAATGAACCAAGATCACGAGCAAAATCTGCTAAACATAAATCAGTAAAATCAATCACACCAATTTTTTCATCAGTTATTTTAATAACATTTTCTGGATGTGCATCACCATGGGTTAACCAGCGTTGTTTAGTTGAACGTAAAAAAGTTTTTTCTTCTTTATTTAAAATATCAAAAATTTGTTTTACGATTTTATAATATTTAGTTTGTCGCTCTTGAATGCTATTAAGCCAATGTTTTGATCCAGGCACAGTCGTTTCCATCAAACTATTCTTTTTATTAAAATTGCGAGCACCCTCAGTATTTAAGTCGTGTAATTTAGCGAGCCATTGTGCGCTTAATTTAATTAACGATTTTACTTCTTTTATTTCTTGATTACGAATATAGTGGTATACATTATTTCCAGTAATTCCTTGGTAAAATATTCCTTTAAATCTTTGGGAATAAAAAAGAGGGCGAGGAATAGTTAAATTTCCCTTATTAAATCCTTTAGACCAAAGAAATTTTAAAGCATCATAAACATTTTTGCGTTGCTCACTACTATGGGCAGAACAAAAAAATTCTAGTCTTTCTTCTTCTCCATTTTTATTAATAAAAAAAGTTTCATAGGCAACAACTACATGATAAGTTTTTTCCCAAATGAAATTTTTAATACCGTGGATATTTATTTGCTTGATTGATTCAAAATCAGGGTATTGTGGTAATACCTTTTTTTTGAAATATTTTAGAACAAATTGTTCATCGTAGAGTTGTTTAATAACGTTCATATTTTTAAGTTATTGTTTCCAAAATTCTGTCCAATGTCTTTCCCACACTAATTGCTTTATTTCATTATACAACTTTTCTGCTTTTATTTTTATACCCCTAGTAGATTTATTGTCTAGTGTTCTAATTGAGCGGATTAATTCATTAAGACCTAATTCAATTTGGTCAGGATTCCAAGCGACAAATTCCCATAAAGGCAATGTTTCACCTGATGCCCACCATAATGTACAGCTAGACAATCCTTGGCGTAAATGTTTTTGCGCCCATTCATATTGTGGGTCATCTTGATGAGCATATATAGCTTCAGTAGCTAGTTTAGCTAATTCAATTATTTTAGATTGGATCTTATTAGCTGGATTATGCCAAAGAGCATAAGGTAAATTATTATTTAATTCTTCCTTAGTGGTTTCCCAGTTAGAAGGAATAATATTTATTTTTTTAAAATCTTTACCTTGATTTAAAAATTCAGAAATAGTAGCAGTATTTAAATTTTTACTCTGCAAAACTTTTTCTAAATTTCTAGAAAGATCATTATGTCTTAAACCATAAAGTTCAGCATCAGTAGCAGTTATAATAGTTTGATCTTGATTTTGTTCCAGTAAATTATTAATTAGTTTTGGCACGTAAGTTTGAGAATGTTGGCGATGACGAAATATCACTTTTAGACCATTATTTTCATCTTGATAAAATTGAGAATTATCTAATTCTGTCTGAGTAGAAATTTCATCTAAAATTATCCAATCATATCCTAGGTTTTTAATTATATTAGCAGATTCTTTTGAATAAGCCATTTCTGGCATAAAAAATCCTTGCAATTTAATGTCACCAAAATATTTTTTGATTAAATTTTCTTGCAATTTAATTTGATTAATTATTTCAGCTTCAGGTAATAAAGGCAGTAAGGGATGATGAGTTGCTGTGCCCACTAATTCAATTTGTTGCTGATCAATCAATATTTTAATGTCATTAATTAATTTTGTTTGTCCTAATTCTTCCAATTTTTCTAATAATGATCCACTAATATTAATAGTAAATTTAATATGCGGATTTTTAAGCAAAGCTTTAATAATCCGAGTATAACTTTTTTCAACTGCTTCAATAATTTGTTCCTTATTTAAAGTAGCTGGTTGATAAAAATGTAAAAAATTAATCCATTTCATAGGTTCAAATTTATTTGTACGGGTTTAACTTTATGTCAAACCATTAATTCGAATTCGCTGTACGGACTTAAACTTACTCAGATTCACCCCGTGAGATAGTGCAAAGCAATCTAACGGGGTTAATGCGAATGCTCCGAATAATTTTAAAAAACTTTGTTAAAATTATTTGGGGCATTCGGATTATTGTACTTCCATTTTAATCCGTATGAAGTATTTGGATTAATGGATTGTAAATGATTTAAATCCGTATCAAATTTTTTTTATTTTTTATTTTTGTTTTTTGCCATTCATGGCTTTTTTGTATAAATCAATATATTTTTTTGCTGGAATTTCCCAAGAATTAGATTCTTGCATGTCTCGGATAACTAACTGTTTCCAACGTTTTTTATTTTTAAAAGCTTCGATTGTTTTAATAATAGCGCCATATAGTTCGTAAGTATTAAAATTATTAAAAACAAATCCAGTACCACTATTTTTAGTTGGATTATAGTTTTCAACCGTATCATGCATACCTCCAATTTTAGTAACAATTGGAACACATCCATAGTGCATACTAATAATTGGCGTTAAACCGCATGGTTCATGATTGGAGGGAAGTAATAAAAAATCAGAAGCAGCATACATTAAAGTTTCATCTTTTTGTTTAAATGGTAGCCAAATGATTTGACTAGGATATTTCTTGTTAGCTTTTTTAAGCTGTTGAATATATTTTTTATTACCATCGCCCATGAAGATAAATTGAACTTTTAAGCGTAGTAAGTGTTTTAAAGTTTTTAATATTAATTCTAATCCTTTTTCATATGAAATACGAGAAGTCATAGTAATCAAAGGAATATCAGTATCAACTTTTAAGCCCAATTTTTTTTGTAAATATTTTTTATTAATTTTTTTAGCATTAGTTTGTTGACTATTATATTTTTTCTTTAAGCCATAATCAGTAGTTGGATTATAGGCTTTATAATCAATGCCATTAACAATGCCAAATAATTTATGTTGACGATTTTTTAAAATGCAATGCAAATCTTGCCCAAATTTTTTAGTCATAATTTCTTCAGCATAATTTTCTGAAACTGTGTTAATTATATTTGCATTCATAATTGCTCTTTTAGCAAAATTAATATATTCAATTTTTTTATCATCTAGGTGTGGTAGTTTGCTTTTGCCATAATCTTTAAATTTAAACGGAACTTTCCACCAATTCATGCCCATTTGAAAAATTAAATTATGAATAGTAAAAATGGTTTTTACTTTTTGTAAATTTTTAGTGTAATGAAATTTAGTCTTTATATAGTAGGGGATTAAGCCAGTATGCCAATCATGACAATGAATGATGTTTGGTTGCAACTCCAACATATTAATTAAGCGCAAAGCAGCTACACTAAAAAGCATAAAACGCGCATTTTCATGAGTTGAGCCATATAAAGATTTGCGTTGAGAAAAATATTTAGTATTTTCAATAAAATAAACAGGTAAATCATGTATTAAATAGCCTTTATAAAAATTTACTTTTATTATATCTTTACTATTTATTTCAATTTCAATATTTTTTTTAATTAATTTTATATCATGCTTTTTTTTATCAATTACTTTTCCATACATGGGCGTAATAATACAAACATCATGTCCTAGTCTTTGTTGTGCTTTAGGTAAACTACGCACAACATCAGCAAGACCACCCGTTTTAGAAAACGGGTCTACTTCTGAAGCAATATGAATTATTTTTAGTTTATTTTTAGACATAATTTAAATTGAATTAGTGCAACAAATAGCTATTGCTAAAGCATCAGCTGCGTCATCTGGCTTAGGAATTTCTTTCATATTTAATAATAATTTAACCATTTGTTGAACTTGCTTTTTATCAGCTTTACCATAAGCGCTTACACCTTGTTTTACTTGTAAGGGAGTAAATTCATGAAGTGGTAAATTATTTTGGCAGATAGTTAAGATTATTACACCGCGCGCTTCACCAACTATTAAAGCGGTTTTAGCATTATTGCAGAAAAATAATTTTTCAACCGCTACTGCCTGAGGTTGATATTTTTTTATTATTTTATTTAATTCTAAATTAATTTGTTTTAATCTTTGTTCGTGTGGCTCTCCAGCTTTAGTTAAGATACAGCCATAGTCTATTAATTTTATTTTTTGATTATCACTTTCAATTACACCAAAACCAGTGGTGGCTATGCCGGGATCAATACCAAGGATGATTTTATTTTCTGTTTTTTTATTATTCATATAAGTTTAAAATCCTAAGCACAAAACTCAAAATAAATTTAAATTTTTAAAATTAAAATAACTAAACTTTAATGGATGTTTTGAAAATTTATTGATTTGAATTTTGATATTATTTTGGATTTAGAATTTAGAAATTTGGAATTTTATAAAATAACATTTGTATAATAATTGGCCACATCTTCACATTCATCTAAAGCATCAATAAATTTTTCAACTTTATTTTTTTCTTCTTCGCTTAATTCTTTTTTTTCTTTAGCTAAATACTCTAATTCAGCTGATTCGGTTTTAATATTTTTGGCATCTAACATTTTTTTAACTTTTTGTAAATCTGTGATTGCAGTTAAAATAGTAGCACCCTCATTTTCTTTAATAATATCTTCTGCTCCAGCATCAATTAATTCTAATTCTAATTCATCCCAATTATCTTTTGGTAAATTTTCATTAGCAATAGTTATTACGCCTTTGCGATTAAAATTCCAAGATACACTACCACTAGCTCCCATACTGCCACCGTTTTTAGAAAAAATATGACGAATTTCAGAAGCAGAGCGATTTTTATTATCAGTCACAGTTTCAATTATAAAAGCAGATTTTACCGGACCAAATCCTTCATAGGTTAATTCTTCAATAACTGCTCCGCCTAATTCGCCAGTCCCTCTTTTAGTTGCGCGTTCAATATTATCTTTAGGCATGTTGGCGGATTTAGCGCGATCAATTGCCATTCGTAATTCAAAGTTCATTTCCGGATCACCACCCTTGCGAGCAGCCACAGTGATGTTATTACCCAATTTAGTAAAAACAGAGCTACGCTTATTATCTTTAGCTTCTTTAGCTCTTTTAATTGTAGACCACTTGGAATGTCCAGACATATAGTTGTGATGCTAATATACTAATTAAATGCTAATCCACAAATTGCGAATTAGGTTTTAGTTTTTGATATAAAAAATGCAACATTTAATGTTGCCTACTAAGGATTAGTGTACAATATTTTGTAATAAAAATCAAGCTATCAATTTAATACTAAATTTACTATACTGTTAGTATAATAATTATTCATACCTATGGATTTTATCATTTTCATCTTATTATTATTTTTAATTACCACTGGCATTGCTGCTTATTCTTTTGCTCCATGGGTACCAGCCTGGAAAAAAGATTTGCCACGAATTTTTGCTTTAGCAGATTTAAAACAAGGCGAGAAATTTTATGATTTAGGGTGTGGTGATGGTAAAACCGTAATTTATGCGGCTAAAAATTTTTCAGCGCAGGCAATTGGCGTTGAATTAGCTTTACCACTTTTTTTATATTGCAAAGTAAAACAGTTATTTTTACAAAATAAAAAACTTAGATTTAAATATGGTAATTTATTTAAACAAGATTTATCAGATGCTAACGTAATTTATGTTTTTGGCACTCCTAGAACTTTACAGGATAAATTTAAACAAAAATTAACCAAAGAATTAAGGCAGGGGACTCGCGTTATTTCTTACACTTTTCCGATTGCTGGCTGGGAACCAGTGAAAGTTAGTAAACCGACTGAAAAAGATATTGCGATTTATTTGTATAAGATGTAATAAATAATATTATAAAAAATCACCTAATAAATTAGGTGGTTTTTATTATTTTAATATAAATTTGTATTCATCTCCGTAGAGACGAGGCATTGCCTCGTCTCTACCGTGACCATCAAACATTGCCTTGTCTCCACAATTTTATTTTGTAATAAAATCTTGACAAAATTTACAAAGATTATATAATACTATATGCTAATAAAAATAGGTCTTTACAAATAAATTATAAAGGTATATAATAAAAATGTAGTAAATTTACTACAACATTTTATTAAATAAATATATTTTTATGATTTTATATCAAAAATTGGAAGAATTTGGATTATCTGCTAAAGAAGCAATGATTTACCTATCTGCCTTAGAATTAGGCAGTGACAGCGTGCAAAATATCGCTAAAAAAGCGGGAATTAACCGCGTGGTTTGCTATGATATTTTGGAAAAACTGATTGCCAAAGGACTAATTAACCAAATTATCAAAGGCAAAAAGCGATTATTTATCGCTAGTGAACCGGAAAAAATACTAAATACTCTGAAAAAGAAAGAAGAAAGCTTAAATCTGCTTTTACCAGAACTTAAAGCAATCCAAAATCAATCTAAACATAAAGCAAAAGTAATGTTTTTTGAAGGAAAAGAAGGTTTTTGGGACGCGTATTTTGACCGCATCCGCCATTTACCAGAGTTAAAAGAAAATTTAGTATATGGCTCGTCAGAAAAGTTAGTCGGCGATTATCCTGCTGAGTTTAAAAAACTAACTAGAGAAAGATTAGCCAAAGGCATTAAAGCAAAAATAATTGTAGAAAAATCTAAGTTTGGCCTTAAAGAAAAAAATACTGGCAAAGAAGAAATGCGGGAGGTAAAATTTCTACCAGCAGACATGCAACTAAAAACCGGTACCATTATTTACGGCGACCGGGTGATGATTGTATCATGGGATTCTTTATCCATTGTAATTATAGAAGACAAGGATTATGCTGAGAATCAAAAAACGATTTTTCGGTTGTTGTGGGAGAGTTTGGAGTAAAACAAAAAACAGAAGAGGAGAATGAATCATGAACGAACTGCAGAGTTTTTTACTAGGAATGAATGAATTTCAAGGTTTTTTTCTAATAGTGTTTAGTGTCTCCGTTGTTTGGCTATGTGGCCTATGGTTTGTATTAGCAGGCCATGGATCGCTGAATAGAAAGTTATTTCCTATTCAAGAGTCTTGCTATAGGATTTCTTTGTATGTGGTCGGCTTTTTGTTTTGGGAAATGACGGCCAGATTAATTAAGGTAATGTTCATTCATTCGCACATTCATTCGCAAGGGAAGATGAGCATCTTTATGCTTTTCTCGCGTTATGGATGGATTCTTTCAATTCCTTTAGTAATATTGTTGCTAGTGTATTTTTGTGGGCTGTATTTTAACAAGCCGCGAATTTGCAGTCAGGCTAAAGTGATTGGCGCGTTTGTTTTAAGTTTCTGCGCTGGAGTATATGCTATCTGGTTGTTTCCGTGGCCCATAGCAGGTACAATAGTTTGGGTTATTGGCTTTTGGATAATAGTGCCGTCGGATGATACTTGTGATTCAGATGGCGCTGAAGATGAAAAAACAACAACAAGGGTTTTCTGGATTGAAAAAGACGGCGTAGGAAGCAATCAAGTTTCAAAATATGACCCTGAAAAACATTCAAGCCAATCATTTAGGTTTTGTTGTTTTGATATAAAAGGATTAATAATCATTGCCGGTCCAATTTGTTTTCAGGATCATGGTGTGTTGCATACTGCAATAAAAGAGGAAATGGTAAAGATACCAGAATACTCTGATTGTAATTTTAATAAATCTAACGCGAGAATGGTAAGAATAATGGTAGGGGCAGGAATAGCAGAATCGGGAAGAGTAGAGTATTGGAATAGTGTAACTCTTAATGTGTCTACTCCCATAAGTGATTTACGTCCTGAAATTGCGCAAGCGCTAGGGCTTGGATGTTTTGAAATAGCGCAAAAAGAAAGGAGTAGAAAAAGGAGCGAAAGAAGAATACTGAAAATAACGCTGTGGATTTGTTTAGTATGCTTCATACTATCTGTATTAGGCATTGGGGTAACTCTCTCTCAATTTACTTTCAAATTCACAGAGTATTTTCTTCTTGCGCCTACAGGACCTTTATTTTTTGCTTTATGTTTTGGAACTGCATCGTTGATTCTATTCCAAGAAATAGCGGAAAAGGGAGTTGTTAATCAAGGTTTTTTGAAGGTGCTTCTTAGGATTTTTTTCTGTTTTTCTGTAATGTGGATTGTAATCATAATCTATATTTGGGCTTGGAGTAGTTATATACTTGGGCAATTAAAGTAGTAATGCTTTAAATTGTCTTAACAAAATAATTTTCACACAGGCGAGACCCTCAACCAGTCTCGCCTGTGGATTTTCTTTGGTTTGGAAATGTAGTTTATTTTAAACGAAAGGGGCGTAAGAAAATGTCTGATTGGATAGAAGAAGTTTTAAAACAATTGGCAGAAGTGTGTAAGGAAATAGCGGATGAAGAAAAAAAGTCTGAAAGCAACAGTGTTTCCCGTAGATTTGCTTATGCACAGAGTGGTCTTAGGCGGTCTATAGTGTTAACCGTATCATGGGGCACAAATAACTACAGAAGAGGTAGAGCCGAGGCGTTATGTAAGTTACTTGTTTTAGATAGTGTTGTTTCCAGTGAGTTCAAAAATGAAGTAATTCAAAGATTAACAGAGATGCTTGAACCACTTCAGAATATAGATACGTCTAAATCATTTCAGGATGTAGAGCACCATGCATTAATTCCAATAAGAATCATTTTATCTTGTTTGACTGAATAGATATAACCTTCATACAGGCGAGACCCTCAACCAGTCTCGCCTGTGAATTTTCTTTGGTTGTTGTTGGAGAGTTTGGAGTAAAAAAAGAGAAGGAGGAAAAAAAGGAGAATCATGAAAAAAAACACGAAAAAAAAGCAATCAACGAGCCATCCTCCTCTGCCGAAAAATTGGAATAAGGTAATTAAACGTTTTGATTCCAAACTAGGAAGAGTGATAAAAATTTGGGATGTTAATGTTAATGGTTTGCCCGCAGTAATTTTACAACTGAATGGGATTCAGCTGGATATTAATTTTCCCAAAACCCCTCCCATATTTATTGCTATGAATAGGGATGGCTGTTTTATACCTCATGATGGCGAACGTCTCTCAATGGTTTTTCCTTTCAAGTAAGACGCGTTGCGGGCGGTGAAGGCTTACTTTCATGCAGATTGATTGATTTTTTATTTTTTGAGATACAACAACAAGGCGATTTTCACGGGTCGCCTTTTTTATTGTGTTATAATTAAATTATGCTAATAATTTTTATCACATTAAATTAAATACCTATTTAAATAGGTATTTTTTATTAAAAAGATTTTATATTAATTATGTTATAATTAAAATATAAAATAATAATTATTCAAAGTTATAATAAGATGATAAAAAAAGGAGGAAAAATCATTTTAATTTTTATTTTAGCCTGTGTGGGCTTTTTTTCGTATCCGAATAGCGCACTACAAATGCGCACATCCGAATTTTTTGTTAAATTTGTTCATGCTGAAGAATTAATTAATATTAATACCGCGACTGCGGAAGAATTGGCAGATACCGGATTATATCGAATTACTTTGAATATTGCCAAAAAAATTGTTGATTATAGAAATGAACATGGAAATTTTCAAGCGATTGAAGATATTAAAAATGTTTCTGGAATTGGAGATGCAACTTTTAATAAGATAAAAGATTTAATTACGGTAGGTGACGGAGGCGGGGGCGAGCCTCCCCCTGATGATGACGAAATTCCAGACGATGAACCCCCACCCGTAGAAATTACACCCCCTTTGGACGAAGCCCTAGAGGATGAGCCGTTAGAATTAATAGAATATTCAGACCAAATCATCATCAATGAATTAATGATAAATCCAGAAGATTCTGACGCGGATAACGAATATGTAGAATTATATAATCAAGGCAGTATTGAAATTGATATTTCAAATTGGATTTTAAAAGATGCTCAAGGGTCAATTAAAAAATTTATTATACCGACTGGAACAAAAATTGCTAGTCAAAGTTATTTAGTTTTTTATAGTACAGAAATGAGTTTAGTATTTAATAATTCTGGTGATGGCGCAAAACTTTATTGGCCAAATGAGGAATTAGCAGATGAAACTCCAGCAAATTCTGGACCAGCTAAAGACGATATGTCTTATTCCAGAGATGGTGAGGACTGGCTTTGGACCATATCACCGACACCAGGAGAAGAAAATAATATTATGAGTGAAACTGACCAGACTTTTTTAGTAACTAAGGTAATCGATGGTGATACGATTGAATTGGAAACCGGAGAAAAAGTGCGTTACATTGGAATTGATACTCCAGAAACAAAACATCCAACCAAAGGAGTGGAGTGTTTTGGGCCAGAGGCTTATGAACAAAATAAAGCCTTAGTTTTAAATAAAAAAATAAGAATGGAAAAAGATGTAACTAATAAAGATAGGTATAAAAGATTATTGCGCTATATCTATGTTGATGATTTGTTTATTAATGAATATTTAGTAGAACAGGGATATGCCTATTCTAATCCATATCCTCCAGATACAAAATATCAAAGTGAATTTAACGATGCAGAAAGTGAGGCGGAAAAAAATAATCTTGGACTTTGGCAAAAATGTGTTCAAGCAGAGAATAATCGACCGGACACAGAAATTGAAGAGTCATATTCAGATAAAATAATCATCAATGAAATTTTTCCTAACCCTAAAGGCAGTGATAGTTTAGAAGAGTGGATTGAATTAAAAAATAATGATGAAGTAGAGATTAATATTGAAGGTTGGAAATTATCTGATGCGACTAGTAAAATCTACACAATTAAAATTGATGATTTTTTAACTACTATTATTCCAACTGGTGGATATTTTTTAATTAAACGTGAGGCCTCTAATCTTGCCTTAAATAATTCTAGTGGAGATATAGTGGAGTTATTTTGGCCGAACGAAGAGTTGGCTAATCAAATTGAATATTCAGGAAAAGTTGAGGAAGAGATGGCTTGGGCTAGAAATGAGGAGATCCCCAGTCTCGCTGAGCGTGGCTGGGTAAATTGGCAATGGACAACAGTGCCCACACCAGAAGAAAAAAATGAAATTGTTTATGAAAATAAATTTCCACAAGCAATAATTAATTGTACTAAACAGGCTATTGTGGGTGATGAGGTTTTATTTGATGCTAGTGACTCAACTGACTTTGAAGGAGATAAATTAGATTATTTTTGGCAGATTAATTTAGCGACCACTACTATTGCCACTAGCACAGAAATTAGTTTTGATTTTGTTTTTGCCAGAATTGGTAATTATGAAATAAATTTAACCGCCATGGACGCTAATAATGCCAGTTCAACTGTTAAAGAAAAAATAAAAATTACTAACTTAAATTCAGTTAATGATGAAGAATCAATTAACCAAAATTATAATATTTACATTACCGAAGTTTTTCCCAATCCTGATGGGGCAGATGGGGAATTAGAATTTATTGAAATTTTTAATGCTGAAGAACAAGTAATTAATTTAAACGGTTGGAAATTAGATGACACAGAGGGCGGTAGTCGACCTTATACTATCAGTGAAGATGTATTTATAAACGCAGGTCAGTATTTAGAGTTTATGCGACCTGAAACTAATTTGGCTTTAAATAATACTTATGATTCAGCTAGGTTATTTAATGATTTTGATGAATTAGTTTTTGAAATTAGTTTTGATGAAATAATTGAAGATGCCAGTTATGCTTATGATAGTAATAGATGGGTTTGGACCACTGAAGTGACACCAGGGACGGAAAATATAATCACTAGTGTAGAGACGCGCCGCGGCGCGTCTCTACGTGTTAGTACAAAAAGTTCGTCAAAAAAATACTTACCAACTACAGAAACAACTTTAGAAAAAATTCGTAGTTTTGAAAAAGGCGATAAGGTGAAAATTACTGGTACAGTGGCGGTTTTGCCTGGCGTATTTTCTACCCAATATTTTTATGTGGTTGGTTCACCAGGAGTACAAGTTTATAGCAGTAAAAAATTATTTCCAGATTTACAAGTCGGTGATCAAGTTACAGTATCTGGTGAATTATCAGAAACTTATGGAGAATTGCGTTTGAAAACCAACATAGCAGAAGATATTCAAAAAATTGCCACTAGTACTCCGCCAGAACCAACCATAACTGAATGTGATAAAATAGGCGAGAACATGGAAGCCCAGCTCGTGCGTATCAAAGGTGAAGTAACGGATAAACAAGGTTCAACAATTTGGCTGGATGATGGTAATGGCGAAATAGAAATTTATATTAAGACCGGAGCTAAAATAAATAAAACTAAAATCAAAGAAGGAGAAACAATTACCGTAATCGGCATTGTATCCCAAAAAAATGACGACTATCGCATTATGCCTCGTTCAGATAAAGATATTATTATTGAAGGCAGTCATCAAGGGGAAGTGCTAGGCGCGATTAGTTTGAGTGATGAGTGGTTATTGGCACAAAATAATAAAAAGCTAAAATTAATGCAGTATTTATTAATCCTAGCTAGCGGGTTGATCGTGGTTTTGGGAGGGGTGATTTGGAAGGAGAAGAAAGTAAGAAGTGAGAAGTAAAAAGTAAGAAAGTTTGACTTTTGTATATATTTAGCATACAATTGTATATATAAGGCATACAAATATGTTAAAGTTATTAAAAAACAACCAAGGGAAAATATTAAATCTTTTTTTTAAAGATTCGGAAAAGGATTACTATTTGCGTGAAATTGCTAAAAATCTAGGCAAAGAGCCAGGCGTATTTCAAAAAGCAATTAATAATTTAGTTAAAGAAGGAATTTTGCAAGATGAACGCAAAGGTAATTTGCGTTTTTTTAAATTAAATAAAAATTACCCAATTTACGAAGAAATAAAAAAAATAATTTCTAAAACTCTAGGAATTGAAGCACAAATGAAAGAATTAGTTGATAGTTTAGAGGGAGTAGAATATTCTTTTATTTTTGGCTCTATTGCCAAAGGAAATGAATATGGCGAAAGTGATATTGATTTAATGCTTATTGGTGTAAATATTAATCAAGATGATTTAATAGAAAAAATAAGTAAATTAGAAATCAAACTAAGAAGAGAAATTAATTACCATATTTATAACAAAGAAGAAATTATAAAAAAAATAAAAGATAAAAATGATTTTATATTAGATGTATTTAATAATGATAAGATAGTTTTAAAAGGTAATTTAAATGAGCTTACAAGATTTAGCTAAACAAAAATTATTAAAAGAAATTAAAGGAGTATCTATTGAACAAATAAAAAAAAGATATACACGAGCAGTATCTTATTTTCAATTCGCTAAGAAGAATATAAATTATTCTGATAAAGAAATTATTTATACTAATATTTATGATGCTGTTAGATTGGGTGGGGAGGTATTGATTTTATCGCGTGGATATCGACCTAAGAAAGGCGAAGGATATCATTTTATAATAATGAAGGCTGTAAAGGAAATCGTTAATGGGGACTTAAGAGTTGTAATTAAAAGAATAGAAAAAATGAGAGATAGAAGAAATAAAATTGAATATAGCGTTGCTGATGTATCAGATGTTGAATTAGATCAAGCAGTTAGCGACGTTTATATATTTTTAAGTAAAGTGCGCGATATAATAAAAGAAAAAGATAATCAACAAACATTAATTTAAATAAAATAAAACTACTCAATTTCGAGTAGTTTTTATATTTGTTGTATTTTTTTACAAAGATCGGTTGGTTAGCTTGAATAATGTACAGAGTCAGGTGAAGAAAGTAATTTTTTATACCTCGCATTTCGTTTAAAACTCTCCCATTCTTCTGCATCCATAAGTGGTTGTAGAAGCTGAAGAAATTCTGCGCTGTTGCATAATTTCGGATTATCTAAAATTTCATTCAAAAAAATTTGAGTTACCTTAAGTATCTTATTTTTTGCCCCCTTTAACAAGGGTTTTCCATCAAGATTCAAAATTGTGTTTTCTCGAACTTCAGCTAAAGTAGATCCTAAGCCCTCAATATCCCCCCACAAAAAATCATTAGGTACAAATTCTCTTGATTCTTCCTTGGCAGATTGTGCTACAACACCTCCACTGAAGACCCCTAAGGTATCTAAAATTCGATATAGATTGTTTGGAATTTTAGGATCTCCATTTGTGCGATAATAAAAAAAATTTCCTTCAATGTTATTTTTTCTCATGATTGCTCTCCTTTTTGTTTTTTTATTTCAATTTTTATTTTAAAAATCCAAAATGTTTTAACGCGGGAATTATGTTAGGCGCTAATTCATCTTCTGGTAGATTATTAATATCCAACCAGTCCCATTTGCGGATATCTTCACCTGGTTTAATTTCACCAACTCGTTTAGCTAGGTAGTGGACTAAAATTACATCAACATCTCCATCAGGAGTTGTTTTTTTTGTATGCAATAAAAATGGAGTTTCGTTAATAACCTCAATCTCAATTCCCATTTCTTCTTTTACTTTTTTTTCAGCGGTTTCAATCAGATTAATATCAAAATCCTCCACTCTGCCACCACAGAATTTCCAGAAAGTTGTATCTCCGTGTTGGTTTAGTAAAACTCTATTATCTTCTACTATAACCGGCCCGGAGGCAATAATTATTTTTGGCATAGCTTTTTAGTTCTATAATTAATTATAAATATTATACAAGATTAAGGTGGTTTGTCAACAGAAAATACTTTCATTTTTTGTTTAATCTGTTATACTAAAGACATATTAAATCACAACCTGTGGTTATTTTTAATACTGGATTCCTGCCTTCGCAGGAATGACAAAAAAAATGCCTAGACCGAAAAAAAAGAGAAAATATACACGACGTCATGACCGTTTTGAAGACGGTTATGCTTTTGATTTAAGCCCAGAAATCAAAAAAAGTATTTTAATAATAGGCATGGTGGCAGTTGGTGGTATTAGTTTATTAAGCTTATTTGGCATTGCTGGTATTTTAGGTGAGTATGTTAATAATGGCTTAGGCTTAGTTTTCGGTTGGGGTAGAATAATTGTTCCATTCTTACTTTTAGGCGGTGGATTTTTAATGTATAACGAAGACAAAAAATGGGTACATGGTTATATGTATGCTGGCGGAGGGTTATTCATTTTAACTATTTTAACTTTATTTCATTTATTTTTTGAAGATCCTGAATTAGCTGCCTCCATGGGAAAAGGCGGTGGATATTTGGGATTATTTTTAGTGCAAATTAGTGCTGGCTTAATTGGATTCTGGGCGACTTTGTTAGTTGCCTTATGTGTATTAGCAATTGCTTCAATGCTAATGTTTAACACAACTATTTCTGGTTTGGTTGGTGAAGATGGATTTTTTGGTAAGTTATTATTTCCATTTAAATTTGCAATGAATAAAATATTAAGACGGGACATGGAAGACGATGGAGAAGAAGGAGATTATGATGAAGAAGAAGAGGGAAAAGAGGGAGAGTTTGAAGAAGAAGATGCTGAATACGAAGAAGAAGAGGAAGGCAATGAATTTAGCTCTCGCGAAGTATCTGAAGACGAGGAGGATGATGAAGAAGATGCGCCAGTAAAAATTAGAAAAAGTAATATTAAAATACAAATCCCTTTTGATTTATTAAGCAGTAAAGTTGGTAAACCATCAGGAGCTGATGTAAAAACTTGTAATGAAATTATCCAACGAACTTTGGAAAATTTTGGTATTCCAGTGGAAATGGGGGATTATAGCGTTGGACCAACTGTTACTCAATATACTTTTAAACCCACTGAAGGAGTAAAATTAAGTCGTATTACTACTTTATCTAATGACTTGGCTTTAGCACTAGCCATGCATCCAATTAGAATTGAAGCGCCAATTCCTGGTAAGTCATTAGTTGGCGTAGAAGTACCAAATAAAGTTATTGCTCGAGTTGGTTTGCGTGAAATTTTAGATACTAAAGATTTTAAACAGCGAAGAAATAATACCATGATAGCATTAGGTAAAGATGTGGCTGGTCAGACTTGGATGGCTAATTTAGCAAAAATGCCTCATTTGTTAGTAGCAGGTGCTACTGGTTCTGGTAAATCAGTTTGTTTAAATTCAATTATTGTTAGTTTACTTTATCAAAATAATCCTGATGATTTGAAATTTATTATGGTTGATCCAAAGCGAGTTGAACTCCCAGTTTATAATGGAATTCCTTATTTATTATCACCAGTGATTACTGATGTACCAAAAACAATCAATGCTTTAAAATGGTGTTTAAATGAAATGGATCGTCGTTTTGATGTATTAGCTGCATCTGGTAAAAGAAATATTGAAAGCTATAATGCTAGTTCTAGAGATAGAATGCCATATTTAGTTTTTGTAATTGATGAGTTGGCTGACTTAATGGTATCAGCTGCTAGAGACGTTGAGGGTGCTATTATTAGATTAGCGCAGATGGCTCGTGCAGTTGGCATTCATTTAATTTTAGCAACACAGCGACCGTCAGTAGATGTTATTACAGGCTTGATTAAGGCAAATATTCCAGCAAGGATTGCTTTTTCTGTAGCTAGCGCAATTGATTCACGTACTATTTTAGATACTCAAGGAGCAGAAAAATTATTAGGCAGAGGTGATATGTTGTTTACTACTGCTGAATTGTCAAAGCCAAAGCGTATTCAAGGCGCTTATGTTGATGATAGAGAAATTAAAAAAATAGTTCGCTACATCAAAGAACAAGCAGGGGAAGCTGAATATAATGATGAAATTATTGGTAAGCAAAAGGTAGTTGGTGTGGCTGGCGGAAATTTAAATAATGAAGATAGTGATGAACTATATGAAGAAGCAAAGGAAATAATTATTAATGCTGGCAAAGCTTCAACCTCATTTTTACAGCGTCGATTGCGTATTGGCTATGCTAGAGCCGCTCGTTTAATTGATCTTTTAGAAGATAGTGGAATTGTTGGTCCGGCTAATGGAGCTAAAGCACGGGAAATCTTGATAAGCAAGGAAGAGTATGCTAAGGTAAGCGAGACAGGAACCTCTGGTATGCCAGTCCATAGCAGAGAAGAAAGTGAATTTGACATAGATAATGTATTACCAGATGAAGGTGAAGAAGAGGAAGAGGAGGAAGAAAGTGAAGATTATAATAACGAAGAAGAGGAAGAAGACGACGAAGAAGAAACTACGGAAACTGAGAAACTGGAAACTGGTAAAATTTATGATGATGAAGAAGAAGAAGGGGAGGAAGAAAGTGAGAATGAAGAAGATAAAACAGAAATTGAAGAAGAGGAAGATATAGAAGAAGATGACGAAGAGCCACAATTTATCAAAAAAAATATCAATGATAATACGGAAGAATTACCTCCAATGATTGATGAAGAAATAGAAGAAGATGACGATAATGAAGAAGAAGAAGAGGAAGAAAAGAATTCAGATGATGAAGATAAAGGAGATGATGGTTCAGATGATGAAATGGAGAGAATATACTCTCGTTAAAATTTCAAGTACCAAGTACCAAATTCCAAAGAAATTATAAATTTCAAATAATAAATTTCAAAGACGACTTTGTGACTTAAAATTTATTATTTATTATTTTTTTGGAATTTGGAGTTTATTATTTGGTGCTTAATAAGTTTAAATTTAATTCAAAATAAAAATATGAATATAACCTATTTAGGTCACTCATGCTTTAAAATACAAGGTAAGGATATTAAAGGCGAAACTGTAACATTAATTACAGATCCTTTTGATAAAGAATATGGTTTGAAAGTTCCAAACACAGAAGCTGATATTATAACTGTCAGCCATCAACATAAAGATCATAATAATGTAAAAGCCATTAAAGGTGATCCTTATATTATTGATACGGCTGGAGAATATGAAGTTAAGGATACTTTTATTCAAGGAATTGATGCTTTGCATGATGGTCAATCAGGTAAAGACTTAGGAAATAATATAATTTATCGCATTAGTATTGAAGACATGGTGGTTACTCACTTAGGGGATTTAGGTCATGTGCTGGATACTAAACAAATAGAGCGTTTAGAGGGAACAGATATTTTAATGATTCCAGTGGGTGGTAATACTACTATTGATGCTAAAAAAGCAGTAGAAGTAATCAACCAAATTGAACCACGGATAATCATTCCCATGCACTACAAAGTACCTAATTTAAAAAATATGGATATTGATGGAATTGAAAAATTTATAAAAGAAATTGGCATTAAACCAACTGAAGAAGAAAAATTAAAAATAAATAAAAAAGATTTGCCAGCTGAAGACATGGAACTTGTTATTTTTAAATAAAAATTAATTAATTAAAATATTAGATAATTTAAAAAATAAATAAACTTCAATATACTTCTGCCGTAATGAGAGGGAACTCCCTCTCCTTCTGGGAGAGGGTTGGGGTGAGGGCTTTATGCCAAGGAGAAAGGCTACAACTAAAAAAAAGAAAGTTGATAAATCCGCCCAAGTTAATAACAAGGCGGACAAGAAAAAGAAAGAAACAAAAGTTGTTTTAAGTTTTGAAGAACAAGAAAAAGTTGAAAAAGAGAAGAATTTTGCGATGTGGGCTGGAGTGATATTTTTTATGGTAATTATTGTATCAGTTTGGATTTTTAATTTTAAACAAAACATTACTACAGTTAATGAAAATCAAGATAATAGCACGAATGAATTACAAGATATTTTTAAGAATTTTGATGAAATGATGGACGAGGCAAAAACTAGTTTTGATGAATTAAGTGAAGCTGTAGAGGAAGTAAATAATCAAGATAAAGAATTAGATGGACAAACAGTACAAGAGGGGATTGAATTAGAAAAATTTTTATATAAAATAAACGAGGAGTTACAACAAGAACAAATTACTGAATAATTTTAAATATGCCTAAAAAAGCAAATAATAAAAAACCAGCCAAAAAAGAATCAACTAAGAAAGTTGCGCCTAAGAAAGAAGAGTCAGTTAAGAAAACTGACGAGGTAATTGAACCCACCTCTGCTAAACCTGCCGGCCGGTCAGGCGGGGCTACGGCGGACAAGCCAGAGATTATAGAAAAAGATAACGAACAAGAGAAAAAAAATAAGATAGTTAATGGTGAGGAAAAAACTGAATTTGGTACTATTGCACCAGTCTCTTTAGTAACTGAAATGCGTTCTTCATATTTAGATTATGCTATGAGCGTAATTGTTCAGCGTGCCTTACCTGATGTGCGAGATGGTTTAAAACCAGTGCATCGTCGTATTTTATATGCTATGTGGTCATTAGGCCTAAAGCCAAATGCTAAGTTCAGAAAGTCAGCTACAGTTGTTGGTGAAGTTTTAGGTAAATATCATCCGCATGGAGATTCTTCCGTTTATGATGCTATGGCGCGGATGGCTCAGGATTTTTCATTGCGCTACATGTTAGTTAACGGTCAAGGTAACTTTGGTTCCATGGACGGAGACAGACCAGCGGCCATGCGTTATACGGAAGCTAAACTGGCTTCTATCTCTGAAGAGCTTTTATTAGATATTGAAAAAAATACCGTAGATTTTGCTCCTAACTATGATGGTAGCCAGCAAGAACCAACCGTCTTACCAGCTAGATTACCTGTTTTACTTTTAAACGGCGCATTAGGAATTGCTGTTGGTATGGCTACTAATATTCCGCCACATAATTTAACCGAACTGTCAGGGGCAATAATTCATTTACTTGATAATGAAGAAGCGACAGTTGATGATTTAATGCAATTTGTAAAAGGACCTGACTTTCCAACTGGTGGAATTATTTATGACGCTAGTGAAATTAAAAGAGCTTATGCTACTGGAAGAGGAGGAATTGTAATTCGGGCTAAGACAGAAATTGTAGAAGTTAAAAATGGTCAAAACAATATTATTGTCACTGAAATTCCATATCAAGTTAATAAATCTGAACTAGTAATTAAAATAGCAGATTTAGTTAAAGATAAAAAAATTGAAGGCATTAAAGATTTGCGTGATGAATCAGATAAAGATGGTGTGCGCATTGTAGTGGAATTAAAAAGAGATACCTATCCAAAGAAAATTTTAAATAGTTTATTTAAACATACTTCTTTACAAACTACTTTTCATGTAAATTTAATTGCTTTGGTAAATGGTATTCAACCAAAATTATTAAATTTGAAAATGGTATTGGAAGAATATATCAAACATAGGAAAGAGGTAATTAAACGCCGAACTCAATTTGAATTAGATAAAGCCAAAGCTAGAGCTCATATTTTAGAAGGTTTAATGATTGCTTTAAAGAATATTGATGCGGTTATTAAGATTATTAAACAATCAAAAGATAAAGAAATCGCTAGAGTTAGTTTAATGAAGAAATTTAAACTATCTGAAATTCAAGCCACAGCAATTTTAGAAATGCGATTGCAAAGTTTAGCCAACCTAGAACAGCAAAAAATTAAAGATGAATTAGATGAAAAGAAAAAATTAATTAAAGATTTAGAATCTATTTTAAAATCAAAACAGAAGGTTGTTAAGATGATTAAGGATGATTTAAAACATTTGATTAATAAATTTGGTGATGAACGTCGCACTCGCGTTATTGCTTCTTCTGTTAAAGAATTCCGTCAAGAAGATTTAGTGCCAAATGATCCAGCCGTAATTATTATGACTAGAGATGGCTACATCAAGCGTGTACCGCCTGAAACTTTCAAGGTACAAAATCGTGGAGGTAAGGGTGTGGCGGGATTAACCACTAAAGAAGAAGATATAGTAGAGTTTTTCTTTACTACTATGACTCATAGCGATATTTTATTTTTTACTACCAAAGGACGTGTATTTCAGTTAAAAGCCTATGATATTCCAGTTGCTTCTCGTACTTCCAAGGGTCAGGCTATAGTTAATTTTTTACAGCTATTAACTACTGAAAAAGTAACTACTATGTTACCACTTGATAAGATTAGTAAAACAGAAATTAAATATTTAGTAATGGCTACTGAAAAAGGCTTAGTAAAGAAAGTTGAATTAGAGCAATTTAGTAATGTTCGTCGCAGTGGTTTGATTGCTATTAAAGTTAAAGATGAAGATAAATTAATTTGGACCAAACCAACCAATGGCAAAGATAATGTAGCTTTAATTACTAGTAAGGGGCAATCAATCAGATTTAAAGAAACAGATGTACGTCCAATGGGTCGCAATGCTAGTGGAGTTACTGGAATTAGATTGAAGAAAGATGATACTGTAGTTGGCATGGGAGTTATTAGGCATGATCCAAAATTTGCTAAATTACAACAGTTATTAGTAGTAAGTAACTTAGGCTTTGGTAAGCGATCTGCTTTAGGTTTATATAAGATTCAATCTCGAGCTGGTTCTGGTATTAAAACTTTTAAAGCAACATCTAAGTCTGGAGTCTTAGCCAATGCTTTTATAGTAAATAGCGCCAATATGAAAGAAAAGGATTTAGTTATTATTTCTGAAAAAGGACAGGTGATTCGTTTACCATTTAAATCAGTACCGACTTTGGGACGTGATACTCAGGGCGTACGCTTAATGAGATTTAAAAATGATGGTGATAAAATTGCTAATGTCACCTGGGTGTAATTAGTCTGAAAGTCTAAAAAGTCTTAAAGTCAAAAGTCCAACGACGTAAAAATTATAAAATTAAAAGAGCGGTGAAAGCCGTTCTTTTTTAGTGGATAAATTGTATTGCGTAAAATTTTAAATTTGTTATATTAATATATATAATTTATTTTTTAATAACTTAAAACTTACAACTGACCTATGCCTTATTTAATTGACGCAAACAACTTAGCTGGTAAACTTGGTTTACTAAAACATTCAGGTTTTGATCAAGCTCTAATTGAGATTACTAGAGAATTTTTTAATAATCGAAATCAAAAAGCGATTTTAGTTTTTGATAGTAGTGATTCACTAGGGGATCGTTATAGTGATGGAAATATTACAGTTATTTATACTCCTAAAGATGTTGTTTACCACAACGCTGATGACAAGATTATTGAATTAATGCGTAATGAAAAAAAACCCGAAGATTGGATAGTGGTAAGTGATGATTTAAAAATTACTGATGAAGCTAGTAAATTAGATATTGAAGTGATATTAGCACGTGATTTTGCCAAGAAATTAATGCCTGATATTGAAATTGATGATGAAGATGAGTTAAGCGAATCAGATCAAAATGATATAAATAGGGAGTTAATGGATGAGTGGAATTGAGGTAGCCAAAAGTCAGAAAGTTGAAAGTCGGAAAGCATAAAGCCAAAAGAAAAAACGGTCAGTGTTTGACCGTTTTGATTTTAGTTAAGATAATTCATGAAAAATTAATTTCTATTTTTTGCATTCTCAATTAATAAAAGAAATTTTGACATATCTTCTTTGCTAATATCATGAAGATTTTTATCTAGTAAAGATAGTTCGGAAAGAAACCGATCCTTCGTAAAGCGTTTTGACTTCGTCGTGTCCAAAAGAACTTCGCGAGGAAGTGTCGCTCTCTTATGGTCGCCACCACAAAATACCCAAGAGACGGAAATATTATCAGCATTATCTGTATTTTCAAGATACGGATCAACTTTAACAATAAATCCAAAATCAGAATTAGGCTCTTCATTTGAAATTATTTCTGGTTTTAAACAAAACCAATCGCCAAAATTTATTTCTTTTTTCGTTTTTTTGAACATCTTCTTTCTCCCTTTTTCAGATTTAAAGAATATATGGATATATTAGGTTGTTTTTGTTAGTCTGTCAATACTCCTTGATTTTAATACAAAAACGTGTTAGTCTATTAAAGAACTTCCTTATGGGAGTTTTTTATAATATAATATAGTCATGGCAGGGTAGCTCAGTCGGTTAGAGCGGAGGAATCATAACCCTCAGGTCGTGGGTTCAATCCCCACCCCTGTCACTATTAGCACCCGTAGCTCAATTGGATAGAGTGTCTGGCTTCGGACCAGAAGGTTGGAGGTTCGAGTCCTCCCGGGTGCACCATAGTAGTCAGAAAGTCTAAAGTCAGAAAGTTAAAAAGTTTGTAATTATAAGACTTTTCGACTTTTGACTCTAGGACTTTTGACTAAATTGCCCTTATAGCTCAGTTGGTAGAGCAGCAGCCTCTTAAGCTGACGGTCGTAGGTTCAAATCCTACTGGGGGCACAAAAAAAGACGAGTATTTATTCTCGTCTTTTGTTTTTTTATTTGATTCAATTTAAGCTCCATTTTTCAGTGCATCTTTTAGAGTCTTCCCAGCCTTGAATTTAGGCACAGTTACTTCTGGAATTTGAATTCGTTCAGAAGGTTTTTGTGGGTTAACACCAGCGCGGGCATGTCTGGTTCGTGGCAGAAAAGTTCCAAAACCGACAATGGTGACTGAATTACCAGCCTTCATTTCAGTAGTAATAATTTTAGTCAAAGATTCAATTGTATTTTCCGCCTGTTTTTTAGATAGATCAGCTTCAGTGGCTAATCTGTCAATTAAAGTTTCTTTGTTCATATTGGTATAGTAAGATTAGTAAAACTAGTTAAATTAGTTATTAGTTAGCTAATATTCTGATTTTTAGTGCTAGTGATTTGTTTTCTTATTTGAATATTGACATTGTTTATTAATCCATTAATTTTAGCACTAACAACATCACATTGATTAATAAATTTATCTAAAATTATTTTATTAATATATTTTATATCATAACTAATATATAAATCACTTCTTACTTCTTCTAAACAACCTTTAGCAATGCCATAAAATCTTAAATTTTCTTTAAAAAAATATCTACCAAACCCTTCCCCAATATTAGAGGCTGTCCCTCTGGCGCTTTCACGCATATGCTTTTTTAAAATATATTCTTCTGACCGAGGGTAGTTGTTAGTTATAATATAAATTCCTTTACATAACTTTCTAGCTTCTTGCCATGTTTCTAAATCTTCTAGTTTATAGATTCCCATGCAATCTTTATTTATATATTAAACAATCCGTCGTGAACTAATAACCTGTCTAACTAGTCTTACTAATTTAACTAACTTTACTATCCTAATTTTAGCAATAAATAGATTTTTTGACCAGCCTCGCCGAAGCTTTATTATATTGTTTTATTTATAGTATATTTAATTAATTTTTTATTATGTTGATAAAATATTTAGCGAGTCTAGGCGGGATAATGTTAATAACTTTAATTTCTACAAATTACGAATTAAGTACCCGCCCATACGCTGACAGCGTTAGTCGGGCAGGCGAATATACGAATAGTTTTATTATAATACAAAAAGACGGGAATAATGCCCGTCTTTTTGTATTTGTATATCTGTAGTAGATTTGTAATTTGTAGGGTATTATCTAGCAAATTCAGTTACTCTCATTTCACGAATAACATTCACTTTAATTTCACCTGGATATTTAAGTTCGCCTTCAATTTTTTTAGCAATATCTTTAGCTAATTTGTGAGCAGCTAAATCATCTATTTTTTCTGCTTCTACAAAAACGCGTACTTCACGACCAGCTTGAATAGCATAAGCTTTTTCAACACCAGTGAAAGAAGTAGATAGTTTTTCTAATTCTTCTAGTCTTTGTAAATATTGTTCAAGTGAATCTTTACGAGCGCCTGGTCTAGCACTAGAGATAGCATCAGCTACTTTTACAATCACTGAAATTAAATCTGCTGGTTTATCATCGTGATGAGTTCTGATTGGGTTAAGAATCTCTTGCGGTAAATTGAATTTTTTACCAATATTCTCACCAATTTCTGGATGAGTTCCTTGTACTTCATGATCAACGGCTTTACCAACGTCATGTAACAGCCCTGCTTTTTTAGCAATAGTCACATCAGCGCCTAATTGTTCAGCTAACATGGCAGATAGATGAGCAACTTGAACTGAATGGCTTAAAATATTTTGGCCATAACTAGTACGATATTTAAGTCTTCCAATAATTTGTACCAACTTAGGTTCAAAGCCAGCAATACCAACATCATACATTGCTTCTTCACCAGCCTTTTGAATATCAAGCGCTAAATCTTTTCTAGCTTCTTCAATCGCATCTTCAATCTTAGTAGGATGAATACGACCATCTAAGATTAATTTTTCTAAAGCACGTTTGGCTACATGACGACGAATCATAGAAAAGCCAGAAATGGTAATAGCATTTGGAGTGTCATCTACAATAATTTCTACTCCAGTTAAATTTTCAATTGCACGAATATTACGACCTTCACGACCAATAATACGTCCTTTCATTTCATCGCTAGGAATGTCAACAGTAGTAGTAGTTACTTCTGGTGTGTAAGTTGGAGCTAAACGTTGCATGGTAACAGCCATGACATTTTTTGATTTTTCTTCCAATTCCTCAGTTGATTTTTGTTCTAACTTATTAATACGCGACATTAAATCGTCTTTGATTTCCACTTCTACATTTTTAAATAAAACTTCTTTTGCTTCTTCTTTGTTAAGTTTGGCAATTTTCTCTATTTTTTCTAATTGCTCATCACGTATTTTTTTGATTTGTTCTTTAGCATCTTCTACTTGAGCAACTTTGTCATAAAGCTTTTGTTGCTTATCTTGTAGTTCTAATAGCTTTTGAGAAAAAGTAGTTTCTCTTTTTTCTAATCTTTTTTGTAAGTCATTAAGCTCTCTTTGTTTCTTTTTTTCTTCTTGTTTGGCTTCATTAATGATATCAATCGCTTTTTCTTGTGCCTTAACAGCTAGTTCTTTTTGTCCAGATTTAGCCTCACTAATAATTTTTTCCGCTTTAGCTTCAGCAGAATTAACCTCTCCAAGAGCTTTTTGTTTTCGGATGTAATAACCCAAAAAAATGCCAATGAACATGGCAAAAAAGGATAAAATAATTTCTAATCCTGTCATATTTTTCTAGTTTTTCACTAGAGTTTATTTGGATTTTAGAGAAAAGAGTAAAATTACCGTTTTAATTCAAACGATTTATTGTTAAGAGTTTAACAGTTTTTAATTGAAAATGGTATTGTAAATTTAAATCCATTTTTTTATTAATATTAGCAAAATTTATTCTTTTTTCTACTGTAGCAACCAAATATTTCAGCACTCTGAGCGAAAATTATTATTAATTAATTACGGCTGTATCTTATCATAATTTTGCTGAATTGGCAAATGAGTAGTTTTTTGTTATAAAATGCTTAAAATAAAGAGTTTTTACTTGTGATAATGTTTAATTGTTGATAAACTAGAGTAAGACTAGTTAGACAGGTTATTAGTTAAATTGATTTAATTAATATAACTAATTTTACTAATCTAACTAATCTAACAAAATTGTTTTAAAAATTTTCAAATTAATTTAATAGTACTAACGTTTTAAAATAAAATAACAATATGTCAAAAATCATTTTTTCCGGCGTCCAGCCAAGTGGTAATTTGCATTTAGGTAATTATTTAGGCGCAATTAAAAATTGGGTTAATTTACAAGATGAATACAAGTGTATTTTTTGTGTGGTTGATTATCATGCTATTACCGTTAAACAAGATCCAATAGAATTAAAAAAGAAGATTATTGAAATTGCTAAAATTTATTTAGCAGCTGGAATCAATCCAGAAGATTCTATTATTTTCCAACAATCTCGGGTAAGTGCGCATCCTGAATTGGCTTGGATTTTAAACACAATTACCAAAGTGCCAGAGTTAGAACGAATGACACAATTTAAAGATAAGTCTAAACAAAATAAAACAAATATTAATATGGGGTTATTTGATTATCCTGTTTTAATGGCTTCTGATATTTTGCTTTATAATACTGATGTGGTGCCAGTAGGGGATGATCAAGAACAACACGTTGAATTGACTCGTACTTTAGCTAAAAGATTTAATACAGAATTTGTTAATACTTTCACCATACCAGAAGCAAAGATTTACAAAGCAGGTGCGCGTATAATGGGATTGGATAATCCAGATAATAAAATGAGCAAGAGTGCATCTAGCGAATATAATTATATTGGGCTATTAGATAAACCAGAAGTAGCTAAGAAAAAAATCATGAAAGCAGTTACTGACACTGGTAAAGAAATTAAATTTGATTTAAAGAAAAAACCAGCCATTTCTAATTTACTCACTATTTATTCTTTACTGACTGATATAGAAATTAAAACTATAGAAAAAAAATATGTAGGCAAGGGTTATGGCGACTTTAAAAAAGATTTAGCAGAAGTAGTAGTAAAATTTTTAACTGATTTTCAGACTAAATATAATAGCTTTGACGATAAATTTATCAACGAAGTATTAGATAAAGGCGCAAATAAAGCAGAAAAAATAGCCAATGAAACCTTAGAAAAGGCTAAGCAAGCGATTGGCGTGAATTAAAATATGAAAATAATAATTTCATTCATCATATTTTTTAATTTTATAATTGCCACTAATGTGTCAGCTCAACTTTATAATTTAGAAGAAGATTTATTTTTTTCTGATAGTAAAGTAAAAGGCATTTATGATATTGAGCGCGATACAGGATTAAGTGATTCTGATCCACGCGCGATTAGCGCTAATATTATCAATATTGCTTTAGGATTTTTAGGGATAATTGCGGTGATGTTAGTTTTAGCTGGAGGGTTTATGTGGATGGTTTCTGGTGGTAATGAAGATAAGACTACTCAAGCTAAAAAATTACTAACTTCAGGTGTAATTGGATTAATCATTATTTTAGCCGCTTTTGGCATTGCTAAATTTTTGGTAAATGCTTTAATCGTAGCTACTGGATAATATAGAATTTTAAATAAAAAAAGTTCCGAGTTTAGATGCTCGGAACTTTTTTGTTATTTAATTCAAGGAATCAAGATTAACGCATAGCTGGTCTTCCCAAATCATTTCTGGATAGTTTTCCAGCATTTTTTTAATATATACTTTTCTTTCATTGTATGTTTGTTGATCCTTTGCTTCAAATTTAATTGTGATGTAGGGACCATTTTGTGAGTAGCGAAAAATAATCATACCATCATTAAAATCAGCTCTGGTTCCGTCATCTCCAGGAATAACCGTATCATCAGTAATTTTTGCTTGAGGAAAATCAGCTTTAAATTTTTTAGATAAATCTTTAATTACTTTTATTTTTTTATCATCAGGACAACCTATTTTAATTTCTGGTGAAGAAAAATATTTTGGAAAACTTTCATATAATTGACTGAGAGTTAAGTTTTTGTCAGATAAATATTCTAATACGCGTAAAGCTGCGTAAGAACCATCATCATGCCCGTAAGCATTATCATTAAAGAAGAAATGGCCTGATAATTCTCCTCCAAAAGCCGCGTTTTCTATAGCAATTTTTTCTTTAATAAAAGAATGTCCTGTGCGCCACATAATCGGTACGCCTTTACTTTGTTCTATTACTTGCGGGACTATTTGAGAACATAAGGTATTATAAATAATTTTTGAGCCAGGAAATCTTTCCAAAATTTCTTTAGCAAAAATAGCAACCAATACATCATTCCAAAGAATATTGCCTGTTTCATCTACGGTACCAATCCGATCGCCATCACCATCAAAAGCTAAACCAAAATCAGCTTTTTCTTTTAAAACAACCTCAGCTAATTCTGTCATAAAATGCTTGTCAGTTGGATCAGGTGTGCCATCAGGAAAACTGCCATCCACATCTTGATTAATATTAATAACTTCACATCCGGCTCGTTTTAATATTTCAGGCATGTATTTTCCAGGAGTACCATGACGATAATCAACTACTACTTTATATTGCTTGCTTAATTTTATTCTTTTAAGTACATCATTATAGTAATCTTCAGTAATATCTTGTTGAGTTATTTTACCTTTGGCTTCAGTTTTAAAATAAGTTTCTTGTTCAATTATTTCTCTTATCTCTTGTACTTCTTCTGGTCCGGTTGTTAAAGAATAACTAACCCCTAATTTAAAGCCATTAAAATTAGCAGGATTATGAGAAGCAGTAATCATAACTCCGCCGTTAGTTTGGAAGCGGTATTGTCCATAATACATCATTTGCGTCATGATCATACCTAAGTCAATAATATCCACTCCCATTTCGCTTAAGCCTTTTATGAAGGCTTGCTGAAATTCTTCTCCGCTTAAACGACAATCACGTCCGACAACAGCTTGACGAATTTTACGTCGACGCAAAAGAGTGCCATAGGCTTTACCAATAGCTTCAACTTTTTCTGCATCTAAGTCGTCAGGTACTATGCCACGAATGTCATAATTTCTAAAAACAAATGGATTTATTTTCATAGTTTTTGTATTTAATAAAATATTAAGCTATTATTACCTTAGTATAATTTAAGACAGTTGGCAATCTTATATGAAATTATCAATTATTATTCCTTGTTATAATGAGGACAAAACTATTCTGGAAATTTTAAGAAAAATTGAAGCAGTTAATTTAGGTAGTATTGAAAAAGAAATTATTATTATTGACGATGGATCTAATCAACAAACTAAAGATGTGTTAAAAAGTTTAAAAGATAAATATCTAATAATTTTTTTACCCAAAAATTTTGGCAAAGGTTATGCTTTGCGTCAAGGATTCAAACAAGCAAGTGGAGATATTATTTTGATTCAAGATGCTGATTTAGAACTTGATCCACAAAATTATAACAGCTTGATAAGACCCATTTTAAATAAGGAAACAGAAGTAGTGTATGGTTCACGATATTTAAATACTAAAAATGATTGGCATAATAATTCATTGAATTTTTTTTGTGTAAAGTTTTTAACTTTTATTACTAATTTCTTATATCGATCGCATATAACTGATGAAGCTACATGTTACAAAGTTTTTAGAGCTAGCTTATTAAAAAGTATTCCTTTGAATTGTTATGGATTTGAATTTTGTCTAGAAGTTACTGCTAAAATCTTGAAAAAGAAGATTAAAATAAAAGAAGTGCCTATTAATTATTATCCTCGTACAATTGATCAAGGAAAAAAAGTTAAAATAAGAGATGGTTTTATTGCTTTATGGACATTAATTAAATATAGATTTTTTTATGATTAGTAATAAATATTTAAAATATATTGGAGTGTTTTTATTTTTTTTCTTTATATTTTTAAGTTTACATTTTTTAATTCAAGGATTTTGGGGGTCTGATCCGTATTATTATAGCAAACATAGCTCTTTAATATTACAGGAAAGAAATATAACCATTATACAACCATGGATTCAATATCATTTTTTTGCCAATTTACCAACAAATCCATGGTTAGGTTATGAAGTTATTCTAGCTGGGTTTATTTATTGTTTTGGTGCTATCTGGGGAACAAAGATTTTGATTAGTTTTTTAGCTTCATTAATTTTTGTTAGTTTTTATTTTATTTTTTGTCAATGGCAAATAAATCGTCCTTTTGTATGGACGGTTTTTTTATTTTTTATATCTAATGCTTTTTTATATAGATTATTTTTAGAACGTGCTTTTGTAGGAACAATCACTTTATTACTTCTCGGAGTCTATTGTATGTTTAAGAAGAAATATTGGTTGTTATTTATAATTAGCATATTTTGTACA
>Ga0222637_1000184_pt1 | contig 33808 bp, 28 predicted proteins | sample AntAcemetagen143_FD_181149 | JGI IMG/M metagenome (GOLD analysis project Ga0222637, IMG submission 181149) | Saline water microbial communities from Ace Lake, Antarctica - #143 | ecosystem: Environmental > Aquatic > Non-marine Saline and Alkaline > Saline | place: Antarctica: Ace Lake...
AATGATAACATACAGTCTGGAGGACTTATTGTATAAGAAGTCTTATCAACATCATATTCAACTAATTTACCATCATTTCTAGTAGCTGTTGGATTAAAAGTACAACCATCAGCTCCTAATACTGGTACACCTAAATCATAACCTGATCTTCCTGTAAAGATTAAACCGTTAACATGTTTTTCAATAGTTACAGTTACTTGGTCTACTCCAAGTGTAGCAAAACCATAGATATGTTCACTAGGTAATAATTGTTCATTTTCAGATATTACTCTTTCATCATCACAAGCAAAAGTAGAACCAAATAGAGCTTTACTAGGATGCCATCCTAATTCACAATCTTCACTACCAGCCCATATGAAATTACTATTAGTAGATGTAATAAGACAATAATTAGCATTTTCAGGACATTGATATGATGTTTTAGAATCTAGATTAACTGGATTTGAATCAGTTTTATCTACACAACAAGTAAACGAATAATCGTTACAAAAGATAGGAGTAAATCCACCAGATACACTCTGTTCTACTAATATATAAGCTCCTCCACCTAATAAAGATAATGCAAGAATCACGACACCTATCCACATAATTATTTTATTCATTTTATTCCCACCCAAATATTTTATAAGCTAACCAGCCAGCTGATATTACATTAACAGGTATTAATACAAGTATTAAAGCTACCCCTAACCATAAAGGTAAGATACCTAGAAATGATAATACACCAAAGATTATGATTGATGGGATATTACCTAGAAGTAGAAGTATGTAAAACTTTAATCCTCCTATGAAAAAATCTGCTATACCCATCTTAATTATATATATTTGAATTCTATTTTTATATTTTAATTATTTTGACTCCATAATCCATACTTTCTATCTAATATTATCAGTATAATTCCCAATAAAACTACGATAGTAATAATGATACAAACCCATGTAAATGTAGATAACCTATCTGTATCAGGTATATCTTGAATACCTATACTAATAGATTCATTTCCATCTACCTCTTCCATTACAGGTGTTAATTCTATATTCTTACCATTTGGTCCACCAGGAGGATTAGCTATAAATGTATCACTAAAATCTTGATGGTATAAACCTAAGTTCTTATAAATGGCTCTACAATATAATTGATTCTCTCCAGATGGTAAATTAGATGGTAAGTAAAAATATCTTTCAATAGGTGTTTCCAATGGGTTTCTAGTAAATGTTTGGTCAAAGTTCAATAATGCTGAAGTACTACCATCACAACCTTTATTTTTCTTTATTACGTGTTTGATATTGTATCTATTTTTATATTTTAATTATCTTTGGTCTCTTTTCCATAAACTATAGATAACTACTCCATATATAATAAACCCAACTACCAACAATATTATTAAAATCCACAAGATATCTACATAGTCTCTTTCTGGTGGTTCAATTGTTGCATTAATATGGTCATACCAAGGTTTTTGTCCACCACCAGGTGATACTGCTGGAGAAGGACAAGACCTATCTGAAGTAATATAATTTCTGAAAACACTATCACAATATGGTATTGTATTAAAATATAGTTCATTATAATCAACTTCTAATGTGTCAAGACTAAAATTTGTATTAACTGTATAAGTATAGTTTGAATCTTTCATAATAGAACCAACTCTCATGTCAGATGATAAACCTAATACACCACTAATTAATAAAAAGAATATCAATAGTGGAATATATTTTTTCATTTTCATCTAACTTAGTATAGCTGATTGCCATGTATCTGTTGCAGTACATACACAAATATGAGTTGTATTATAACCTATGTCTCCAGGTTCACAAAAAGATGTACAATCATCAGGTATATTTAAAAATGTAGTTGCAGTAATACCACCTGTTGAAGTTACCTCAGTAACATCAAATACTGCACTATCATGTTTTAAAGTAAATGCTGAATCGGTAAGGTCATCTATTGCTCCATCACCTTGTACATGGAATTGTAATCTAGTTGGAGCATCTCTTTGAACCGTACCATTCCATTCACCATCAGCTAATGCATATATAACTGCACCAGCTTTGTTTGTGTGTGTTCCACTATCATCCCCTCTAAAATGAATATACCCCAATGGGTCTCCATCAATAATTGCTGAATCAGTAGTCCTAATTGCCATACTACCACCAGCTAAATGTATATCAATAGGATATTGTCCTTCTTCCTCTAAAAAATTGACACCTAATAAACCATTAACTATTGTATTTTCTGCTAAATAAACCTTATTGGTATCAAATGTTGAGCCAACAATACTTGCATTTTGACCAACTTTTAACATATAATTTGGGTCAGCTAAAGAAGCAACATTATTAGCAATATAAATACCACCTGGAGATATTTTAATACCTGGACTATCTGTACTATTTATTACAATATTAATTTCCTCACTATTCCAATCTTTAATAGTTGACCCTGTTCCTGGATTAAAATCAAAAGTTAAACCAGTATTAAAACTATCGCCCATTCTAAATGTAGCACTAGATGTTTGTGATTGAATATCTAAATCGTAATTTATATCATGGTCTGTACCCATAGAAACTTGTCCTGTATCACTTATTTTTACTTTATTATTGTACAAAGAAAATATTTCTTCACCATCTAGGTCGTATCTAATAGATGCTGTTCCATTTGGAGATTGAAGACCTATGACCGCACCACCAGTAGGATTTGCAACTCTTAATTGATTATAAGTAGAATTAATATCTAAAGTATAAACTGGTAATATACCTAACCCAATTTTACCATCATTATTAACATTAACAATAACTACATCTTCATTACTAATAAATCCAGCATCATTTGTAAAATTACTTAAGGTAACTACTGAATAATTAATAAATAAACCATCAAAATAATTACCAGTTACTTCTCCTGTAAACCCTTCTGCTTTGTTTATAAATAATGAACCTAAAGCAGTTTGAAATCCACTTTCATTAAATGTGATATTAACATCTCCTGATTCTCCACCACCGTAAACATAACCTAACGCTGTTATTGAAGTAATGTCACCGCCACCCCTAGCATCAATTGATGCATTTAATGCAGTTTCATTAAATTCTAAACCACCTAAGTAACTTCCAGTTACATCACCAGTAAATTCTCCGGCTTGATTAATAAATAGTGTAGCTAATGCAGAAGTATATCCACTTGCATTAAATGTGATATTCACTTCACCTGAACTACCACCACCATATACATATCCTAATGCATTAATATTTGTAATATTCCCAATACCTGAACCTGCTCTAGCATCAATAGTATCATTTAATTTGGTTTCATTGATATGTAGAACATCCGTAGTGTTATAAATATAGTTACTCCCGGTAATATTCCATCTACTTCCAGCAACTGTGACAAATCCAGCATCATTGGTAAAATCGGATAAAGTAATATTAGTAAAATTTAATTGAAGACCATCATTATAATTTCCATATATATCTCCTGTAAAATCTTCAGCTTGACCAATATATATTGCATCAATAGTACACAAATTTCCATCAGAACCAGTAATATTTGAACAATCCATTTCACCAACAAATTTTTCAGCAGTTACATATCCTCCAAAAGTACCTGTACTAGCTATCTCTACTCTATCAGCTTCAACTTTACCAGTAACTTCCAAATTGTCACCTCCATGAGTAAATTTAGCAATTATCCCATCTCCTGATGAATTTAATATTGATATATCTCCTCCACTAGAAATAATATTAGTTACAGTTATATTTGTAAATGTTGATGCAAATGATGATGCAAAACCGGCATCATTAGTAAAATCTGATAAAGTGACTTCACTATAATTCATTTCGTTATCACCAATATCATCATTATCAATTAATGATATTGATTCTATTGTAGAATTTAATTTGGTTTTATTAATATCTAATATACCAGATTCATTGATAATATAGTCACTTCCAGTAATATTCCAGATAGTATCTGATTCAGATGAAGTAATAAATCCTGCATCATTAGTGAAATCAGCCAAAGTTACCTCAGTATAATTCATTTCAGTATCTCCTATTATATTTGAACCTGATAAAAGATATGTACTACTGTCAAATGTACAGATATTAGAAGTAGTACCTGTAATATTTGAACAATCTATATTACCTACTAATTCATTAGCTGTTAATTTATTTACATTGGTAATATTAACATCATTTAGATAAATGTTATTTGTAATATTTATATCAGTAGTAGTTATCATTCCATTAACATCTAACTCACTTCTTGGGTCCCACCCATTAATAGCTACATAATTATTATCTAATTCCCCCCATATGATAGGAACTGCATTTAAAGTGCTATCTCTTATTATTAAAACATTATCATCATTATTATTTTGACCTGATTCATAACCAATAGCAATAACATTATCCCCATCATTTTGATTTAAAGAAGCAGGACCAATTCCAATACTATAATTTCCGTCATTAAAGATAGCACAACCTACACCAACACAAGTGGTATAATAACCCGTATTGCCTACTGAAGCAAGACCTCCCACTATAGTATCTCTCAAATCTATATCTAAAACCCCACCATCAATTGCATCATTGATAGTTACAGTATCAAGTGTTGTATCACCTTCTACTGTTAAGTCTTGTTCTAAAGTTAAATCACCAGTAATAGTACCTCCACTTTTCAATACATAATTACCAGATGAAGTTGCATTACTAACCATATCATACCATACACCATTTGCACAACCATAAAATTTACTATCCCCACTATTATAGTACATATAACCTTCCCATGTTGTATTACAAGTAACTGGTGAAGATGATTGACCTAAATATTGAATACCTTTATTAACAAACAAAGCATTATCATCTAGAGCCATATCAAATTCTTCATCATAATGATAAATCCAATCCTTAGAATTTGTATGAAATTCCCATTTAGTGTGTAAATCTGTGTCAGCATCATCAACTTGTCTTACTCTCATATATGCCCCAGCTGCTGAACCAGCTTGGTCTCCCCTACCCCAGAAAGATATTTGACCTAAAATAGTTCCATCAGCTGTATCTCCTGTACCATCCCAATCATCTGTACCTTCTGTTTTCAATATTAATTCTGGCCATCCAAAATCCCCACCTGTATTATGAGATGTAATTCCAAACATAACTGGAGTAAATGGTCCTGCTGATTTAATTTGAGTATTAGGACCTAAAATAGCTGTATCATTAGTTTCAATACAATTTACACAACCACCTCCAGATATTGAAGTAATTGTAGCATTCAATTTGGTTTCATTAATAGTTAATACACCTGAATTATTATAAATATATTCATTACTAATAGTCCAAATTGTATCTGTATCTGTATCTGTGATTGTACATAAGTTAGAAGATGCACCTGTAATATAATCACAAGATATATTACCATTAAAATTATTAGCTGTAATGTTATTAACACCTATAATATTATTTTGGTTTATATTCATATCTGATTCAATATTTATATCAGAACTACCTGCATCAATATATATATGGTCATTACCATTAGTTGAAAGAGTAATTGATTCATTTAAACTAATGTAAACATCTTCAGGAACACTACCCGTTATACGACCTTCATCTAAATTTATAATATTTACATCTAATGTTGTCAAATTAGCTGAAGAACCATTCTTAAGATATGATTGAGTAGAATGGTCTCCCCAAGTATATGCAGTATTCCAATTTGAAGTATTATCATATAAATCGTTTACTCTATCTGTTTCATTTGTATCAATTGTATAATTTAATTCACTATCATAGGTTATTAAAGAGCAACTATCGTCAACAGAACAATTTGTATTTACATATGATGTTATATACCCTTCACTACTATGGTCACCCCAACCATATGCTTCATTCCAATTAGAAGTATTATCATATAAATCATTTACTCTTGTTGTTTCATTAGTATCTACTGTATAGGTTAATTCACTATCGTAAGTTATCAAACCACAACTATTATCAATAGAACAATTAGTATTAGTATCAACTGTATAAGTTAGTTCACTATCATAGGTTATTAGAGAACAACTACCATCAACAGAACAATTAGTATTAGTATCGGTATAAGAAGTAATAAAACCTGCATCATTGTTGAACTCAGATAAATTTGTATATGTTGTATCATTATCAATATCATCATTAAAACCAGCTGGAATATTAGATAAATCATTCCAACTACCACTAAAATCATCAGCTACATTTGTATCCCAACCTGAAGTATTACTACTATTTAAAAAACCCATATCATTATTAAAATCACTTAAAGTAATTTGTGTATAATTAATTTCTCCATCACCAACTACATTTAAACCAAGTTGAATATTATCATATGTTCCACTTACATCTCCACCAAAACTATCAGTTAATTCAATAAAAAGATTTTGAAAATATGATAAACTTATATTGAATTGATTGTTTGTTAAAACTAAGCCATCACCATTTGTATAGGTTGTATCGGTATCTAACAATCCTATGGTATTATTTAACTTACTTTCATTAAAATACATCATGGTTGAGTCATTATATAGATATGGTCCACTACTTCCTTTTTGTGTATCTGTGTAGGTATCTTGTAAAGTACATAAATCAGAAGTTGCTCCAGATATATTTCCACAAGGAATAGTTAACATATTTTGAATATCAGATGGATTATTATAAGTATCCCAATATTCTGATGAATTAACATTTTTGGTTGAATAATCTAAATCATCTGTAAAATTTGAAAGATGTGTATAATTAATAGATTGTATCAAATTATAAAGAGTAGTTGTACCATAATTTAAATTTAATTTCACTTCTTCAATAGCTGCTGAATCAGAAATATCTGCATTAATAATAGTACCATCTTCTAATTCTGTTGTATTGATTAAAGTCCCCATATAACAATTTGTACCATCTTCTAAACAAACTGATAAACCATTAACATAAATATCATCTGATACATATATATATTGATATCTATGAGTTGTATTACCTATTGTAAAAGATGAATCTTGTTCTGGTATAATACTACCATTAATGTTTAAATTTTCTACACTTAATGATGTAAGATTACCTAACACATCTAAATTACCTTGAATTCTAACATTACCATTAAAGTCAAAATCATGTTCTGAACTAGGTGAACTGGTTAAGAAACCAATCTTATCTCCTGTGGCATAAATTAGATTAGTATCAACAAATAAATCAGTTAAAGTTGCTGATGTTCCATTTGCTATAAAATTAGCATCATTATTTAGTTGAGAAGTACCAATATCACCTGGAGTATCATAATTATCCCAAAAAGTAGATGAATTTACATTTTGAGACCCTATATTTGAAGTTGTAATATCATTTGTTGAATCTATATCTAAATTAGTAGGTTTATTTGTAATATTATCCCAATGATGTAAATGAGCATTTGATAAATTAGTAGATGTAGTTAAATCATCAGAAGAATCTTTATCCCAATTAGTAGTTTCATCATCATTAATATAAATTAAATTGAAATATGTTGAATTAATACCTAATGTTCCAGATTGATTATCTAATACAGTTTCATTTATTTCCCAATGTGTGTTTGTATCTACATACCCTAAATCATCTGTGAAATTACTTAAATGTGTATATCCTCTATCTCCTAAATTGTCAGTAAAATTAGATAAATGTGAATATGTGGTATCAGTATCAACTGTATAATTAAGTTCAGATTCATAAACAATATTTTCACAACTTCCATCTACACTACAATTAGTATTAGTATCTATGTAAGATGTAATAAATCCTACATCATTATTAAATTCAGATAAATTTGTATAAGTAGTATCATTATCAATATTATCTGAAAATCCAGCAGGTATATCTGTTAAATCATTCCAACTTTCTGAAAATAAATCTGTTATTTGAGCATATTTACCATCTAACCAAGTTTCATTAACTCCTAAAATGCCTGATTGATTCTGTAAACTAGTTCTATTAATAGACCAATGTGTATTTGTATAAGAAGTAATAAATCCTGCATCATTAGTAAAATCGTTTAATGTTACTTCAGTATAATTTATTTCAGTATCACCTATTACATTACTACCTGATTCAATAAATAACCCCTGAAAATAACCTAAATCTATACTAAAAACTGTTCCAGATTGGTTAATACCTGTACCATTTGAATAAGTTGTATCATCATCTAATAATTCAATTGTTTCATTAAGTTTTGTATCATTAAAATATATATCAGAAGTATCATTATAAAGATATGGACCTATTGAACCTTTTTGAGTATTTGTATCAGTTACATTAGCTAAAGTGATATAACCAGCATCATTGATTAAAGTTGAAACTGATATTTCAGAAGGTGTATTATAATTATCCCAGTAATCAGAAGAATTAACATTTTGATTACCTATATTGGTTGTAGTAATATCATCTGTACTATCTGTATCTAAATTGGTAGGTTTATTGGTTATGTTATCCCAATGTAAATTTACTGAATCATTATTAATCTGTAAATTATTATAAGTACCAGTTACATCACCACCAAAATTAGTAGTTGTAATTAAATCATTTGTTGAATCTGTATCAAGATTAGTAGGTAAATTGGTTAAATTAGACCAATCCATACTTCCTACAAAATAATTAGCATAAACATAATTCCATTTGGTTGTTGAAGAACCAATATCAAATGTATCAGATAAAGATGGATAAAATGTTCCATTAAGATATTGATTAGTTACAGTTGCATTAAACCAATCACCTATTAATTGAAGGTTACCATTAATTATTAAATTCCCAGTTATTGTACCACCTGAAGTAGTAATATCATCAGTTGAATCTATATCAAGATTAGCTGGTTTATTAGATACATTATCCCAATGTAATAGATGAGAATTATCAGCAATTATTATATTATCATATGTACCTGAAACATCTCCTCCAAAATTGGTGGAAGTAATTAGGTCATCTGTATCATCTGTATCCAAGTCAGAAGGTTTACTTGTTATATTATCCCAATCTAATGTATGGGAATCATCTAAATTAGATAAATTAAAAGATAAAGATGTACCATTGAAAGATAAATAAGAAGAAGATTCAGAGTCTATGTTCCAATTATATTGACCAAAGAATTTGAAACCTGTTATATTAATAGTTGACCCATCTACATTACCTAACAATTCTAAAGTATCATTAATAATAGTTTGATTCTGTAAAACTAAAGAAGAAGAATTATGACTATAAATATTATCTGTTGAGATTTTATCAGGTTCAATAATAGTAGCAGAAACTAATGATACCATTAAAATTATACATATAAACACAGGTACTATGAATTTCTTCAACATTCTCACCTCTTCTTCTTTATGAACCAATAAATAACCATTCCACCTATTATAGTTATTAGGATGATTGATATAATAATAGATGCCTTTATATAGGTTTTTGTTTCCTGTTGTTTGTCTAAAACTTGTTTTTTCAATGCTTGAATGGTTTCGTCATCTATATCTGTTTTTTCTTGTAATTTATCAATTAATTGATTTTGTATTACTTGATTATCTGTTAATTCAGCAATAATTTCTAATTGTCTATCTGTAATCTTAGTCATTTCAGTTACAATTTCAATCTGTTCATCTAAATTCAATTCCATACCTGCTATTATTTGACCTTGCTCTACTGCATTATCAGTCATATGTTGGATTATTTCAGCATCATCTTGAACTGTAAGATTTAATTGAGCTAAAATGGCACCTTGATTAGCAAAAGACTCAGTTATTTTTTTTACTAATTCAGCTTGAATTGCATTTTCCACCTTTAATCCAGCTACTAATTGTGCTTTTATTGCTAGATTATCAGTCAATCTATTGATATCTGCTGCATATTCATCAATAGTAAGATTAAATAATCTAATATATTCAATCTGTTGTTGAACTGTCCAATTTAAATCTTGTATTTCTTGAGCAAGGTCTGTAATAGTAAGTTCAAATTCTGCTATCATATAATCTTGTTGTTCTATACTATTACTTAAATTAATAATCATTTCTAACTTTTCTTGATAATCTAAATCAAGTTGAGCAATAGTATCTATCTTACCTTGTAAGTCATTTGCTAAAATATCAGCAAATTCAATTATATAATCTTTACAAGTATAGATATTTGTAATACCAGCTTCTTGACATATTTCAGGCATTTCTACATTTGTACATTGATGATTAATAACATCTTCAGTAGGACCACATCCTAATTCCATACATTCACTACCTGTATCTATAGTACCACAATATTGATTATTACCACAATCATCATCATTATTACATTTGAAATCAGATTTATACCATACATTATCCCATTCCCAACATACATAAACCCAAGACCAATAGCCACCTTTATCTTTTCTATCCCAACATACAAATGCTGGTTGAAGAGGTGTATAATCAGCTATTCTAATTGTACCACTACTACTTAATTTAGTTATATATCCATTACATCCATTTTCTCCACATTGAGATTTTCTATAATTATCATAAAGATAAAGATAGTCACAATCACCACTATATTTCATTTCAAAGTCATCAGCTACATACCATTTTCCATTCTTATTTTGACCATATAATCCTGATAATTGTAATTTTACTGATGATGTTGCTGAACCATATGTTGAATAACCATCTACACAATGTTCATATCCAGAAGAAGGATTACAATTTCCACTATCACTACTTTCATCAGGTGTATCATCATAATTATTACTACTATCATCATTTTTAATAGCACAAGCTAAATAAGCTGTATAATCATACATAGCAGAATAACCTGTCTTAACTGAACAACTATCATAACCATTAGAAATATATGAATTACATTTACTTTGAGCAACTGATTTATCTAATACAGAAACAAAATGGTCACAATTACTAGCTATACCATCCCAAATACCTTGTTGTGGTACTGTATAATAAATGATACCAGCTATACTTATTATAAATAAGATAATTACACCTATTAATAATATATTCCTTTTACTCAGCAATCTCTCCACCTTGTCCTTGGACTATATTATATATTCCATCTACCTTTTCTGATATATCAGAATTACCAATATTTTTATTAGTATCAAATACACAAGCATACTCTTGACCATTATGAATAAGAATAGAACAATCAACAAAATTCTTACAAACTTCATCACATGTGTCTCCTAAATCTACTGCACATAATGGTCCTTGACAATTATTACCACATTCTAATATTTTTTGACAATTTATAGAATCTCCACTATCATCAACAAAAACTGTCTGAAAAGGGATGTCAATAAAGAATAAACTAACAATACCACCTAATAGTAATATACTCATTATTATTATCAATGTATATTTCCAGTTTTTTTCCATTGTGTATAAATAAATGTTACCCTTTTATATATTTTATTCTAAGCTACTATCAATACAGCCAATGATGACACCACTATTGATATTAATGTAGATATCAAAGTTAAGAATGTTTTATTATCAACAAACCTATTTAGACCTAATATTGAACCTACAAATGAAAACAATAAACTAAAAATCCATATTAACCATACAGGAATAACTAAAGGTGATAATCCTTCAAATGGTTTCCATATTACTTTCTTAAAAATTGTACCTAATGATGATACTGATACATCAATATCTAATTTACCTGATACATCCTGATAAATAGCTCTAATAGCCATCTTATAATCTTTCTTTTCAGCATTATCTGGTACAGAAATTGTAAAATCTATATCTTTTGATTCTCCTTCTTCTAATGATATTGAAGTTTCATCAATCAACATCCAATTACATTCTGGACCACCATCACATTCTAATTTTAAATTAGTTAATGCTACTCCCATATTTTCAACTGTAATACCTCTAGTTCTAAAATCATCATTAGCTATTACAAATTCATAAAAAGTACCACCAATATCTGATGTAATACTAAATTCAACACCTGCCTCTTCTTTCTTGATAATTACTTTCCCACCTCCTCCTGGGGATGAAGGTGTTACAGGTACAGTTGTATCAACTACAAATGAACTTGAATCACTTGTTGTATGATTTAAATAATCAGTTGCATAAAAGTTTAATATAAAAGATGCATCTAAAGTAACATCAAATGTTGATACATTTAAGTCACAATCAATTGTTGTATTAGCTACTTCTAAAGTAATACCTCTATAAACATTATATTTACAAATAATAGAAGTTAAATCAGAAACTGTCCAATTAACTGATATATTGGTTCTTGAATCTAATGTACCATTTGGACTAGTTAAATCAAGAACTGGATATTTACTATCAATAGTAAATGTTTTATTATTCAAAGCATAATTATCAAAATCCAATGTATCATTACACCAAACATTCCAATTGTATTCTCCATTAGATATGTTTTTTTGTACACTATACTCAATCCCACTAACAACATCATCATATGTATCATTTATTTCGTAAGAACCATTCCAATCACTATATAATCTACAAATACTTATCCCATCTCCATCTGTAACTGTAAAATTAAAATCTATATTTGTCCCATTATTTAAGTATGCATTTGAAGTTGGATAATTCAATACAATAGCTGGTCCTGTTAATGATACTGAAAATAATATACTTCTACTATTAGTTGTTCCTATTGTATTATTTACATATAAAGTTAAATTATAGTTATCTTCATATGGTACATCAAATGTTCCATTATTACAACTACTCAGAGTTTCATTATTTATAATTATCCCATCAGATGAATTAATAATTGTATACCAACAAGAATCTATAATTGTACCTCCTGATGATATAGAATAATTCAATGGTAATGATTCATTAAAACCATATGTTTGTTCTTCAGGATGGTACAATGTAATATAGGGATAATATGTATTTGGTAATAATGATACATTGAAATTTATATTATGAGTTTCTGTAATATCATAAGTTGTTGAATTAGTATAATATCCCTCTTTAGTTATATTAATTGTATGAGGTGTATGATAAGTAGTAAAGACATATTCAGTAATATTTGTTTGATTTATATTACCACTACTATCTGTTAAAAAAGAAGATATTACATCACCTGAAACATTGTAAACAGTTACATTAGCTTCTTCAATAGGATTAGATATACCATATACTGAACCATCTAGATACCATAATCTTGTTATTCTACTGCTAGGACTGTTATCTGTACCTGTTACATTTAAAAATGTTGTATTGAAAACATTACTATATACAATGAAACCCAATGTCATACTTTCATCTCTAAATAAATTATCATATGAAGAGGAACCTGACATCAATAGGTTACTACCACCACTTGGTTCAATATATCGATTATTATAAAATGTGTTATTTCTAATACCACTTAGTACATATGCTCTATTTAGATAGAATGTATTATCATAAATACTATAATTAGTAAAAGAAGTACTAAAAGAACAAATACCAACAAATTTTTGTTCACTATCTTCTAATACACCCATATTTTTAACAATACCATTATTTGTATTACCAATAAGTATACCACATTCATAATCAGGATAAGTAGCTATATTATTATTTAAAGATATATTATAATTATTACCATCTAAGATAATATTATCATTCGAAATAGAAAGACATTTATCTTTGTTTATACCTGAGCTTTGATAAGTCAAGTCATTAATTAATTCATATTTTCTATCACTTACTGCTAAATCTCTACAAGTTGTAATATTAATACTATCTATAAAAAAATCTATTCTTTCAGATGTATACCATGTTCCATCTGCTGATGAATTACAATAATATGTTACATTATGATTACCATCTAATAATGTTAATCCAACTGTATCATTATAAAAATATGTTGAATTAATAGATGTCAATGAATAATTAGTCAATCCTGTATCAGATGACCATAAACAACTATCCATACTAATTTCAGTTGATACATTTAAATAAGATGTAGGTATATCTTGAAGAAACTTTTGGTCAGTTGTAGGTGATATTACAGTTATATAGGATGAAATATGAATACTATTAAGATTAAAAATACCAGGTTCAGAAGATGTAATATTCAAATACTTATATGATTCAGTAGCATAATCATTCATAATAGATGCAAAATCAAAAGTTGTAGTTGAAGATATAGTATAATTCATATCTACATCAGATATTTTAAATGAATGATTTAATTTTGAACCTATTTTTATTGGAACTTGGCATCTTCCATCACTTGTTAAAGTACAACTTGTTAAATAATCATTAACATCTGATGATAAATCATCACTAGTTTGTTTATCAACATACCACCACATTGCTTCTTCATATATCCTTAATAATATATCTTCATAAGTATCTCTAAGTGTAACCCATTCACCATTATAACAATACCAAGTAACATTCCCAGTAAGTGTTCCAGTTCTTTCTGCTTTTGCACGTAAAATTAATTTATCTGAATCATAATCCCAACATTCTGCAACTGATAAATTTATTGTTGCGTTATAATCTTTAACAGTCCATAAACTATTATTTGATGCTCCAATTGGTTTAGTATAATTTATAAAAGTATTTATATAATTTGTTACCGAAGTTTTAGGAGCACTATATGTGTCCCAATCACCATCATATGCATTTAGTGCAATATAACTACTATAATATCCACCTGAATCATTATCACTATAAACCCCACTATAATCTAAATTACAATCTCCATCTAGACCTGTTTGGTTAGTTGCATTTGCACTTTCTTGGAAACACCATGATTGATTAACACTATGTGCCCAATCATCATCATAAAGAGTCCAATTAACACTTTCTTCATAATAATCAAATATACTTCTATCTTTTTTCATACCATATGTAGCCATTTCATTCCAACTACCTGTATTATCTTTACACTTGACTTTATGTTTATATAAATCACAATCTATACCTATTTTATTATGTACCAATATATCTTCAGCAAAATATGTATGAGTATTTTCTACTTCTAAATTATAAACATCTACATTTTCACTAACTGATTCAATTTTATAAATTTGTTCATATTGGCCATTTGATAATAATAAGTAATCCCCTACCTTAGATGAACTAGATTCATACCATTCATTGTTTAATATGATAGGATGATTAGTTGTTATTTTTAATCTATCATTAATGATTAAATATTCTCTTTCTTGTATAGGATGGTAAAATGTATTAGTTACTTTTTGATTTGAAAATGATAAACCATTAAAAGTTTGAACTATATCTCCTATTTTAATTTCTTCAATATTTTTAGAAGTACCATCAAACATTTTAATTTGTGTACCGAGTAAGAAACAAGAATCTTCAAGTTCATATTCCATTTCCAATAAATTATTATCTTTTACTAAACAACCTGATGGAATAGAAGTACTACTATCTACCATACCACTACATTCAGAATTATTAAATTTATATTTTGCCAATCCAGATAGAGTTCTTGATGGAATCGTATAATTAACATAATAAGAAGAATCATCAGATAATGATATTAATGTATTATAATCTCCATCACTAAAGTTATTTGAAAAAGAATAAGTACCTGTACTTAATCCACCACATACAGTAGATTCATTAGATTGTTCTTGATAACATGAAGTATTAGTTACATCTCCAATATTAACATATAAATTACCATATTCTGTTGTTGATAATGTTTTATCATATAATCGGATATTATCCAAATAACCAATAGTAGGTGATGTCCAATCATTCCCACCTTGTGCTTTAAATGATACATTATGAATACCAGACAAACCTGTAAAATCAAATTTTGAATTAGTTGAATTGAAGTATCCTTGTTCTATATCATCAATAAAACCATATATCCCACTATAACTACCATAATCTGTTATATTTATATCAAACATCATATAACTATAATCTGACAAATCAAGTTCTTGTCTTAAACTAGCATCATTTGCTACTTTCCCACCATGAAAATAAATAGATTTTATTCCAGCAGAAGCCCAATCTGAAGATATATTTACTACAGCATAAGAAGGAGGTGAATAATCATATAATGATTCATTAATCCAACTTCCAAATGTACTATCTTCAAAAGAATCAGTTGAAACTACACTTTCACCATATGCAGATAAGTATTCACCTACTGATGTTTCATATAATCTAGTAGATGTTGTTCCAGCACCTATACAACCTGACCCTCTAACCAATCCAGTTGAAACATTTAAATATTGTTTACTATCTTCAGTATATTTAAAATCAGATATATCATAAACTCTACCAGTATCATGAGCATAATAATCTAATGACAATGTTTCATAAGTTGATGATGTCTGATTATAAAATTTAATATAATTAGGAGCTATAACATGTGACACATAATAATCAGAGTCAGTAACATCCCATTTCTCCATGATTTCAACAACAGTATGACAACTTCCTTCATTAATTGTATATGTATCAAAACTTCCATCTCTAAATTCAGTTCCTAATGTAGAAACATATTCATCAGCATTATCTTCATAAATAGTATAAGAAGGTAAGTCTCCAGATGATTCTATTGAAAAAGTAAAAGATGTTACATTAGAACTATTAAAAATATTGATATATGTTATATATTCATTATCATCAATACCAAATATTATGTTATCTTGATTATTATAAAAATTATCTACACTAACATTATTACCTCTTAATTCTCCATCAATAAATAATAGAATATTATTTGAAAAATTTACTTGGATATCTTCAGGATAACTATTAATATACCAATACATACTTTCTTCAGATAAATAAACATCATTATCAATTATACATTGACTACCTTCTTCTTTTTTAATTTCCAACCAACTTGAACCACTATAACATTGAAAACTAGCAGATTTAGGACTAGCTGAAGTATCTTTAACTACTCTTAATTGTAAAATATCAGGAGTAAAACATGAAGTATTAATACTAAGATTATAAAAATATTCAGTTTCTCCACCTGCACAAGCAGGTGTAATAGACTTAACTTGCCATGTGGATGTTGTAGCATACCCTTCTGGTTTAGTATAATTAATATAATAAGGTCCGTTATCTAAAACAGTATATGTTGAATAATTATTATCATTAAAGTTATTATTAAAAGAATAAGTACCTGTAGTTAATCCACAACCATTAGAATTATCAGAAGCATTATTTTGTTCACAAATGTCTTCATATAAATAACCCCAAAAATCAAAAGTACCTTTATTAAGTTCAGTTGGATAATTAATATCAAAATAAAATGATGAATTAGTACCACTAGTAATAAATGTTACATTTTTTTTAGATTCTTCTGGACTAAAAATTGTATCATATAATGTAGATGAGACTAATGATATTAACAATAGACAGATTACACATCCTATCACATATACTTTTTTCATCTATAATATCCTCTGTAATATAATTACCACCTCTGCTATGAAAGGAAATAATATTGATACTATTATAGCTATAAAAGCTGATTGAAATATTAAAGATAAAACTAAGTATATAAGAGCACCTCCTATTAAGAAAGAGAAAGCATATACTAACCAGAAAGGTATTTCAAGTGGCTTACCTCCATCAGATAATGGTGATACAACCCAATTATCAGTTAAATGTGTTTTCAACTTATAAATAGTTGGTTGAGGTACATACACACTAATATCTATCTTATCATTTTCCCCAAATTTCAAATAACCTGAATATTCTTGTTTTTCTGGTTCATCAGATAAGAAAACAGTTAAATTTATGTCTTGAGTTAAATTAGCATCAAGAATATATTTAGGTTCATACTTAATAATGTCACAAACATCTCCAAAACATTCAAAAGATATTTCAACCTGTTCATCTCCATTATTTTTCATTTCCATTACTTCTATAAGATGTTCACCTGGTTTTCCCCATATAGTTACTTCATCTTCATACTCAATATCATATAATGATACTGTTGTACTAATTGATGATATTGAACTACCACTAGCTAATTCATTAACTACATCATATGTAACTCTTCTAACTGATGAACTAGTTGAATTAGTCCCATCTGTAATAATAGCTTTCCAATAATAATCAACCTCACCTTCTGTTAGTTGTAATTCATAAGTATAATTTGTATTGTAATTAATATCTGTAAATGTTTTTACTAATGTTGTTGGAATAGTTGTTGTATCAGCATAAATAGATATGTTTACTATATCACTATCATCATCATCATCACCTTGTACAACTAAGTTTGCATATGATTGCAATAGAGTAGAACCAGTTGAAGGGGATATCAATGATATTGTAGGGACATTATTTGTAGCCGCCTCAATGGTTGTATAATTACTAAAACCACTTACTGTAGCAATTACTATACCACCATCATCATAAGTTATATTACAATCATCACCATCATCACATCTCACACCATTTCTAAATAATTGATGAGATGTATCATTCAATCCAAAAAATTTGATTGTTGCTGTTGTATTAAGAATTGTATAATTGGCATTTTTAATATTTACACCTACTAAATTATTTTCTAAATAGATATCTGAATCTAAAGCAATAGTAGGTTTTTCAATCCAAAATTGACTACTAAAAGTTAAGTTAGTTGAGTTCCATTTAACTTCCCCAAAAGTGTTATTGTAAACAATGATGTTACTAACTGTATTATTATTATCATTTATACCACTAGAAATATTATTGTTCCACAAAACATTATTATATCCAGCATAACCGAGAGTTGTATCACTTAATTGAATTGCATAATCAATAGTATTATTGTAAACCAAATTGTCATATGTATCTCCAGAGAAAAGAACACTACTTAATTGAGAACTGTGTTTTATAATGTTTGATGAACCACCATCAACATAAATATTCCCTGCAAGACTACCAAAAGAATCATCTATTAAATTTTCAATAGTTACACCTGAAGATAAATATACATAAACATCATCTTTTGTCCAATTACCTAATGTTATGCCGTTTAATAAACCTGAACTAACACCACTAAATGTTATTGCCTTACCATATAAACTGGTTGGTGAAGCAGTTACCCAGTCAACGTAAGTATCTTGAATCGTCACATCATTACCTGTAACATAAATCCATGAATAACCAGATTGGTTAGTTTCAAATCTTGAATTGTTAATTATTACTCCTGTACTAGATTGTATTTGCATTCCAGAAGTATTATCATTAGTTAAAATAGTAAAATTAGTATTATCTGCATTAAAATAAGCATTTGCTTCAATAGTAATATTTCCAGTAACATTTAAATTAACATTATCTAAAGTTAAGTTACCAATATATTCTACTGATGGAGAGTTTGTAAAAGTAGTGTACCAATAATTTCCTAATAAATCAAAAGAAGTTATTGATTTATCTACCCATACTCCAGTAACATCAATAACTATTTCCCAAGTAGTTCCAGTTTGATTAAAATAAAGTGTAAAATTATTTGCTAAATTCACATCCATATTGGTATCTATTGTTTGACCAGAAGTGAATATTTGGTTATCTCCCAGTGTACTATTCCAACCACCAATAATATATCCGCCTGCTCCAGAGTAATATCCGAAAAGAAGGTCATTACCATTAGCATCTCCACTTGATTCATCATCATCTATATCAACATAATAAAGATAATTTGTAGTGGAAATCATATCTGCAAACATCTGAATTTTATGCTCACTTTCATTCATAACAATATAAAAGTCTGGTGTGTTACTATCCCAGTCATCTGTGTATTGTGAAGGTGTTGTTTTATCTTCATCTGGAATTGCATTTGTAATTGAAGTAGAATTACCACTTAAATCATAATATCCTTCATTATCAGTTGTAAATGAAGTGACTGCAGTACTACTTATATAATCAATCAATAAATTACCAGTAACTGGAATTGTTTCATCTGAACAACTTACTGAACTATTAATTGTCCAATCACCTGATATATATAATCCACCACAATAAGTAGGTATTGGTTCAACAACTAAAGTTCTATTTGTATCTGCCCAATCCAAACCACCATCAACATCATACCCCAAACAATTCCAAGTATAATTTCCTGAATTTAAAGATACATCCCAAGATACACTCCCTGATGTTCCAGATATAGTTGTATTTGTTTGATTTAAAGCAAAACTAGTATTTTGATTATTAGTTAAATATAGTGACATACTGGTCATATTATAATCATCTGTAAAGTTACAAGTAAATGTTTGTTGTAATAAATTAGATGTATTACTTTGAGCATCAGGTGGACTAATTAAGGTTACATTAGGAACAACATTGATAGTTCCATTAGTTGAATAATTACTAAAATGAGTAACATTAACTGTTAAAGTATTATCTAAATAAGAACAATTATTAGTGTCATCACATACAATACAATCAGACAAGGTACCTCCAATATTAGTACATAATTGAACATCTCTAGCCCAACTTAAATCAAAGAATTTTATTTGAGCTGTATCATTTAAATTTGTTGTAAAACTATTAATGTTGGCACCCACTAGATTATTTTCTAAATAAATATTAGTACCTAAACTAATATATTTATTACTATCCTCGGAGTCCAGAGATATGTTTGTTAAATCCCACTTTATCTCCCCATAAGTATTATTATAAACAAATATATTTGATACACTTAGATATACATCTTCAATCCAAGCATTTGAAACATTATTATTCCAAAATATATTATCTTCACCAGCAGTATATTCTTCATCTTCACTATCATACTCTGAAAAGACCATTCTATAAGTAATAGTATTATTATAAATTAGATTATTGTAAGGATATGTGGTTTCTCCATCAAATATTATTGAATGTATATTACCATTATTTCTGATAATATTATCATAACAACTATCACCAATGTTTACATCAAATGATTCTCCAGATGATTCTTCAATAATAAGATTAGATGTATCATATAATACTAAACCATAACCACCACTAGAATTTATTGAAGCATTTTTAACCAATCCTGAAGTAACCCCTGAAAAATAAACCCCATCTGCTTCATAATTAGCATCATCACCACTATAACCTATACCATCCAAAAAAGTATTTTGAATAGTTACATCATTTCCAGTAATATGAGCCCAATTATATTGACTCCCATTGGCTTGATAATTTGAATTATTAATTATTACTCCCATATCAGATTCAATAACTAATCCATTATCAGCACCCATGACAATAAAATCAACATCATCAGCATCAAATTCAGCAATATCACCTATAACAATATCACCTGTAAAATTTAAACCAATATTACTTAATGTCAAATTACCACCTACAGAAGGTACATAAGCTGAATTCTTTAATGTTGTACTAGGAAAAATATCACTATCAGCATTCCAATCAAGAGCACCACTATATTTATCACTCCAACTACCAGTTGTGTCTGCAATTATTGACAATTCTGTTCCAGATATATTATAATAAACTGTATAATTTTGTTCTAAACCAGAATCATAACCACCATCTAAATCAATTGTAATAGAACCAGAATCATCTCCAGTTATATCATATTGCCAATCTCCATCACCTTCATCTGCACTTTCATTATAAAAACCAATAACAATATCATCTATACCTAGGTCACCATCATCAAGATATCCCCAAGCCAAATCCATACCATCTAAACCAGAATCACTAGAACCATCTAAATCTATACCATATACCCATGAATCAACCTTTTCAAAATCACTATATATTTGAATAATATTTTCTGATTCATCTATTACAAATTTAATGTCATTATTATTATCTTGATGCCAATCATTTGTAAAACCAGTAACATCACTATTAATAATAGGAATTTCAGCAGTAATTGTTGTTTCATTATTAGTCATGTCATAAACAGGAGAAGTAGATAGAGAATAAGATGTTACCGGTGTTTCACCAGTAACTCCTACATTTAAACTACCTAGTATAATAATATTTTCATCTGAACAAGATATATCTGTAGTAATATCCCAATCACCATCTTCATCGTCATATTCTCCACTACAATAAGTAGTACTCATTACAGATGATGATATAACAACTAACAATAACATTACTAACAAAATAAAATATTTATTTTTCATCTTAATGACCTCATTTTCTTAGAGACTTGACAACCTTTGACATTACAACATAAGCTGTATATACCAATATGATTACAATCATAACTATTACTACTGTATCACTTCCAAATATATTCTTAGCTTTTAAGAAAAGATTATTGAAAAAATGCCAGATATACCATGTAAGAGGAGAACCTGTCATAAATGATATTAAACTTCCTAAAAATCCAAACAAACCTGTACCTATTAAACTAGTTTCTTGAACACCATACCTAACGAAATGTAAACCTACCCACACACCCATGTTAATAAATGAACCTATTATCATAAAAACTATTCTAGTTAATGTGGGCAACCCTTTCCTTTTTATGAACCAATCAATAATACCTATAGTAAGACTCATGATAACAGTCATTAATAATGTTTCAGTTGAAGCTGCTGGTTCAGTAGCTAATATTAATTGACCTGTTTCTGTAATTTGAAATTCAGCAGCTGGTAAGGCTACGAAAAATGTTTGAGTTAAAGTACCTATTAATGCCATAGATAAAGCAAAAATGATTGAGAAATGCATTATATTAGAGAATGTTAAATATTTTTCAAGAGGAGTATCAGCAAACATACTTGATGCAGGTTCAAAAATCAAAACATTTACCCATCCCCATTTTTCTTCACTTATTTGACCATCATTAACCATCTTATTAATAATACCCATAGCTAATAAAGCTAATAAAGATAAAGCACCAATAGCATAATACATTGTAGATTTTAGAAGTTCACTTTCTACTCCACCAAACAAGAACAAACCAAAAAACGGGATGAGACCTGCCATAAAGAAACTGATTATAATTACCAGTGCAGTTTTAAAAAGTGGTCTATCTTCTCCCATTGTTACTATTTTTTTTTTAAGTATTTAAATATTTTATTTTGATAAAGTCAGTTGCACCTATGTTTGACCCCAAATCATCTTCAAAACCCCATTCCCAAATATCATTGTTATCTTGGAATTGGTCTTCATCAATTACATAAACTTTAATAAAATCTGATTCAATTAAGTTACCTGTTTCAACTTCAAAATCAAATTCAACTTGTTTATTATTATTAACTGATAATGATGAATCTGTCTTATAACATTCTAATACTTCTTGAGTAATTCTTTCTGGGAGATAATGAGTAGGTAGGTCACTATTTATATCAACAATACCAAAAGACCAATCCCAACATAGATACATATGTCTTAATTCTTCTGTAGAATTCAAATACAATCTAATATTATTTTTTGAGTTTGATTTTATATCTCCCCAAAAATTAATACCTATCTCTTCTGATTGTTTATGAGCAGTAATATCATAAATAGTTTTTTCTTGAACAACTGTACCATTTTGAGTTAAAAATTGAGGGTCAGGTACCCCTAGCCACATTTGTTTATTAACATAATGATCATCACTAAAGTAGTACATAAAGTAAATAGTTTGTTTTTTGAATTCAAATTTGTTTAATCCAGGGTATAAATAACCTTCAGATGATAAAAGAGGTACTATCTTATGAATGTAACAACCTTCATCATTAAATGTATACCCAACATATTCTGGATATTGAGTATAGAATTCTTCTAAATCTTCTTCCCATAAATCTAAAGGTTTGTCTGATAAACATTTTTCAATTTTTTGACCTTCAAATAATCTATAATTTAATGTTATATTCTTATTTGATTCAAATTCCAATGGTCTAATATATAAATCTACCAATTCTATAGTATCAGTTGGTTCAGAATCAAAAACACCTGTTGTATAGAAATAATATAATACCCCACCTGTACCTATTAATATTATTAAAACAATTATAATGATTGTTAGAATACCACCTTTACTATTTGTTTGGTCCATATATATCATTAATAGTTATCATTTATAAATATTTATTAAGAAAACTTATGATATAATTCAGTTAGAAGAAATCAAAAAAAAAAAAAAATTAAACCTTAGTTAAGGTTTATTGTTAAAGTTGGGTCTGTAATACCTACATCAGCTGGACTACTAGCATCTGTTTCCACACCAGATAAGATTCTGTTTTGTGTTGATTTAACTACACTCTTAAACATACTCTCATCAACAATGTACATAGTTGCGGTTTCAGATGGGTCGTTGCCTGAATCTGCTTCAAAACTTACTGAGGAAGTTGTGATAACATCCCATTCATGAAGCATAACAGCATCTGCTACTGTCCAATAGAAATCAACATCGTAAGCTCCACGATTTAATCTAGTTGGTACAGTTGATACACTTAAACTTCCACTAGGGGTAATTGAACCAGTTGCATCAATGTTAGTAATATTCCCACTTGCAGTAGTATCAATACCAATTCCTTTAAAGTTAAAAGCTGCATCAGATTCGTTTAACTCAATTCTAACATAATCTAGAGCGTCTGTTTGACCAGCTGCTAAAGTTAAATTACAATCTGTTAATTTTGAACCATCGTCATAACATTCAACTAATACACTACTTGCAATAGCATATACTTCTAAGTTTTTAGGCATTGTTTCTTTGCTAACAGTAAATACTGCACACTCACCGTAGTAAGTTGAATCAAATGCACATGCTTTTAACTCTGAACCTACAGTTGTTGAAACAGATGTTGCTGCACTAGCACTCATAGCTGTTGCATCTTCAATCAAAGCATAATCTTCTCCACTATGTTCTTCAACATATAGAGTAGCTGCCACTTGACTTAAAGAAGCATCTTCATTATCATATGCTCTAAATTTAGTTGTAGCCGCATCTCCTACTTTTAATCCTGCTGCAGTTGCTTCTGCTGCTTCAGTAACTTCTCCGGGGTCAGCTCCAACCACCGATTGTTGATTCATCTGATATCCAACAAAAGAGATACCACCACCAACTAAAAGTACTGCACAAACAAGAAGAACTATAGCCCAAGTTCCTTTACCTTCCATTTTAATTTTTTCCTCCAGAAAACCACATATAGTGGTTTATTTTAATTTAATAAAATTTATAAAGTACTTAAATGTAATTCTAAAAAAAAATAGTAACTAGAAAAATAATTTTTTACCACCATTAGAAGAAGTATCTTCATCTTCATCTTCTGTATGTCTTATGTAATCATTAATTAATAGATACATTTTATGTCTTCCTATACTATATATACTAGCACTTATCTTATCTAAATAAGCTTGTTTACCTACATCATGGTGGATATTATCATAAAAGTATCTCATTTGTTCTAAATGACCATCACTTAATTCATCTAAAATATCATTAACATTACTTTTACCTGATATTCTTAGAAAATCATATGATACTAGTACACAATAAGCTAAAGCTTCTATACTATAATGAATGTGTTTAAGTTTTTCATCAAAATCTTCCTGGTCAAATGATATTAATATCTTCTGGTCTGTCATCTTATTATAATGTGGTAGCTAATACTTTGATACCATAGAACAAACTCTTCAACGGTATTCCAGCCACTAAAGTATCTAAAAATTTACCTTCTAACCCTCCTCCTATTGATGAAATTAAATAATAAATAATACCTAATACTGCATATATGATTAATGCAATGATTATAGCTAATAAAGTAAATTTTGTACCTAATGGTTGATTCCACTCTAACCATTTTTCAATAATTTTAAAGAGAGAGAACAGAACTAAAAACGTTATTACTATATTAGTAAGTATAGTTCTTAACACAGCATCTTTTATGAGTTGGTCAAATGAATCATTATCAGTATCAAACGTCCCACTTTCCCAATCTTTTTCTAATTGATATGCTTGATTATCACTTGCTAATAATAATCCAAGTGTATTTTCAGCCAATGGTTTAAAATCACCATCTGTAACAGCAATTGTAGCTCCTGATAAAACACCTGTAATAAGAGAAATAATAAAATAAGCCAATATCCCTCCTTTTAGAAATTTGAGATATTGAGTATTAATCATAGTATCATCACCAAAGATATTATTACTAAAATGGTCAATACTATTGCTATACCCCATATAAATTTTGAATATTTCATTTTACCATTATACTAAAGTGTCCTCTCACTATTTCTGTGTCCATTTTGAATATTTCATCTTGCTCTAAAGTCTTTATTATTTCACTTTCATTGACCATATAAAATACTCTTGTAAAACTTTCGGATTTATCCTTCCTGTCAAATACTAACAATCCTGTTTTTATAGCTTCACAAATGGTTTTTTCTATATATCCTTTAGATATACCACCATCACTATTCAGATGATTGACAATATCTCCAAATGATATTGTTTTTCTTCCTCCCCACCACTTTTTATAATTCATCAAAAGCAGTCTTCTTAGGATGATTCCTTTTTTTCTTGTAAACTTCATAAACACCTCTTATTGTCTTAAAATATGGTTTAGTTTAAATATTTTAATAAAGTATTCTTAAGGTTTCTCATTAAAAATGTCCTCATATATATCTAGATAGTTTGATTTTACATATTTTTTCTGAAAAGTACTTTTCATAAATTCATAATCCTTTATTGATATGGCATATTCACTGACTACTTTCTTCATTAATGCTTCACTAATGTCATCCTCTATCAATACTAATCTACTCTTCCAACTACTACTTGGAGTATCCATAACAATATCATATCCTTTTCTCCCTACCTTTTGTCTATTACTACCTTTATATAATGTTCGTTTACTAGGTGGTTCAAATGTATCCCTAACAGAATCATCCTCAAAATCAAAATCTTCAACTTCTTCTTTATTGAGGTCAGGGTCAGATATAGTATCTGAAAGTTTCTTTTCTACTACTTTAGTACTACTTTCTTCTTCTTTCTTCTTTTTTCTCTTAGATTGTTCCCATTCAGTAACTCTTTTCTTTTGAAGTTTGGAACTTTTATTAAATAAAACTCTAACATCTTTTATTTCTTGTTTCAATGTTACCATCCTATCTGGATATAATTTTCTAAATTCATGAATATAATCATCATAACCAGGTTCCCTATGACCAAATGGAACATGAAATACTTTGAATTTCTCAGCTACATTTTGAGTTGATTGAATATCATTAAAGAACACAAATTCACCTGTTCTAAGAGTTGTAAGAGTATTAAAGTTTTCTGAATTCAATCTGAAATCCCTACCAATACTCTTTACATCCTCACTACTTAACTTCATTATCATTACATTTTCAGATATTATACCATCTCTAAAATCTGAGTTGGTTTCATAATAACTCTGAGTAGTAGCTAATAATGTTACGTTACTACTTCTCAATCCAGCTAACATCTCTCTTAATACTTCAGCTAATTTTTCTTTATACTTTTCTTTATCACCTGTTGTCTTAGGAAGAAGAATCTTGATTTCCTCTAAAATGATTAAAATAGGAGGATGTCTATTATTTACTATTACATTATTCAATCTTTTCAACAATTCAATGTAAGTAAAATATTTTGTTTTCTTATCTTTAATTTTCCACATAGTGAACATAGATAGTGTTTCTCTATCTCTTATCATTTTAATAAGTTTTTCATCAGATAAATTCATTGGACTATTAGATGGTTGAAGTAAATAATCTTCAGCTAAATTCTTAAATGTAACTTTAATCTGGTCAATATCTCTTTTACTACCATATGTTTCAAAAGGTATCCACATATTTTTTTCTGATAACTTTCCTGTTTTAATTTCAGCTTCAGAATCTTTAGAAGAAGATAATTGATAAGCTTTGAATAAGAAAGAGAAAATATCATCTTTTTCACTTAATTCATCTGCTACACTTTGACATAACAATACAGAAGGAGAGTCAACATCTCTTCCTAATAATGCTCCATAAGAATCTTCATCTACATCTTTAATAGATAGAGAAAACAATTTAATATTATCAGGTACTAATGTTTTTGGAAAGTTAAATGTAAATGGATGAAATATTTCAACCTTTTCAGGATATCTTTCTGTATCAGGTACCATACTTCTTTCTAATGCTCTATCTTGACCTTCACTTATCTTATCTAAACAACAAAATGAATTTTCCATTGATGATTGAGGTTTCTCTGTAATATAAATAACTTTCATACCAGCATACCTTCTACTTTGATAAGCTATATTTTGAACTAAAACAGTCTTACCAGAACCACTACCACCTACTATCATCAAAAGTTTACCACTACTATCTATCTTAATTTCAGTAAACCCATCTTTATCTTCTTTATTCATTCTATCTGTCTACATATCATAGATGTATTATGATTTATCATATCTACTGGGTCATCAAATATTTGACCACAAAAGATACATTGATAAGCTATTAATAGTCTAATCCCTAATTGTTCCATTTGTTGTCCTGACAAAATTAGGTCTTGTTTAAAGTCTTCTGGCGTTTTCATCATTGTATCTCTCTCAAGTTTTCTTTGTAAGATTCTCTATTAAATTGAGCATCTGGATGTAATATCTCTTCTCTAGGTGCATTAATGTATTCTAAATCTGTATTCTTAACTATCATTCCAAATACTATCATTAAATAATCATTGATTAAGGGTACCTCTAAACTCAACTCTTTGATAACACTAAAGATAACCTTCTTAAATACCTTTTCATTCTTGGTTTCTTCTTTCTCTTGATATTCTTTTTTCTTCTTTAAAGTATCTAACAAGAAAGCATTCTGATAGTACTCTTTCTGGAAGTATTTCAATGAGTTCAATATCTCATCTTTCTCATACCCTAACTTATCTTCTTCTAACTTCTCTAATTCTTCTATAAGAACCTTTCTGATTCTATCATCAGCCATACATGTCGTGATAAACTCATAAATATAGTAATGATTGATAGGTAAGCCCAAATGAGATAAGTGTCTAGCAAATAGATATTGGTACTGTTGTTTAATAGCACTACTTGTTCTGATTTTTTCATCCATTTTATATTACCTCAGCAGCTATCACACCTGGTTTCCATCTTCCAGGATTGAATCCTGTATCTATACCTTCATCATCAGCCTTATCACTTAATCTAGTCAATATTTGATAGATATCTGGAATATAACATTCAGCTTCTCCTACCATTTCTATCAGTTGTTCTCTAGTTATCTCTGATTTTAAATATGACCTATAGTTTTGATTAACTAATCTAATACCTTCTCTATTAAAACTCTCTCTAAAGATAATCATACTACATATCTTTGACCAAACTATTGCTAAATAGAGAGAGTGAAGACCAATAACATTGTTTCTATTATGATAAAAATATTGAAGGTACCTCTTGATAACGGAAATGTAAAATCTCATACTATTAATAATTAATTAGATTTCTTTTTAAATCTTTATTAAGATATGTTTATTTTTTGGTTAAAACAGGGGTTACTATACTAATTTTTTTTTTAGTAAGTCACATTCTCACATACGATTGGTATTTACTTTACAGCTTTGTCTGTGAAAGCTGGGCCCTCTCGTGCACTAACTATAGTAGTGAGAAAACTTCTTGAAATAAAACCACCCAACCATTCCTATTGTATAGATAGATGGGATAAAGAACAAAAATATGGGTTTCTTTGCCATTCTGGTATAGGTATCTCAGAATGTCTTTATCACAGAAGGTTATTACCGGAAAAACTTTTTTGGGGCCTAATAATAAAGATAGTTTAATAAAAGTTTATAACTTATTTAATCTATTTATTAATAGATGGTAAGAGTTGTTGGCTATGTCAGATTGTCCCAAGAGGATAGTCATAAGAATAATACTTCTATTGACAATCAGATTAAAATGATTGGTGAATATTCAAAAAGGAACTCTTACAAATTGTTGAAGATATTCAATGATGGGTTTATCACAGGGTCCAGTGAGAACAGACCTGAGTTTGAGAAGATGATTGAGTTAGCTCATGATAAAGTCTTTGACATAATAATTGTGAGAGACCTGGAACGGTTTTCAAGAAACCAATCATATATGATAGAGAAGATTAAGATTCTTAGAAGTTTAAAAATCCAAGTGTTTGATATTTCCAGAGGGATGGAATTGACACAAGATATTACTTTCACAGGAATTATGTCAGCCATTGCTGAATCAGTAATTGAAAAGGGTAAGAAGTTTCAGAAAGATATGATGACAGATAAAATTAAGAATGGTAAACCATTTGGGTTTCCACCTTATGGTTATTTCATTAAGAAAAAAGTTATCAAAGAGAATAGAAAAGATAAAGTAACTAATATGTGGGTTGTAGAAAGAACCAAGTCTAAATTAATTAGAAAAGCATTCAGTTATTATAATAGTGGTTCCAAGATTAGTATCAAAGAAACTGCTGAATACACAGGAATGAATTTTAACACCCTTTTAACTGCTTTAAGGAACAAGAAGTATATTGGGATATTTGAGTACACCAGAATAGAGAAAATAGGGCAGGGTAAAACAAAGAAATACCGGGGTCAATTTAAGTTAAAAGACTGGACACCATTGATTGAACTGAATTTATTTAATCAAGTACAAAATAAGTTAGATAAAAAAGCAACTAACGAAAATAGAATATATTATACATATGAGGAAGAAGATGGGATATCCAATTAAAACAAATAGTACATTAACTAGGAAAAACAAAGACACTGTTCATGTTCAGTGTTATGAAGTATTAAGAGATAAGAGAAATGCTATCCAATGGGAAAAATTATCAGCAGGTAGAAGAAAAGCTCTGAAAACATTTAGATACTTTACTAGATTAAAAAAACATTGTAGAGATGTAGATGTTTATACTATTGATACAGATAAGAAATTAGCTAGGTTTGTTAGAAATAATTATGGGTTTGGTGAATTTGGAGTTATGTTCATTGGTTGTTTTAATAAATCAAAGAGATATAGACCAGCCTTTATTTGTACACCTCATGTTCAAGCTTACTGTCCTTATAAAAAACGTGATAAATGTAAAAAATGGCTTACTCCAGAAAAATTTAAAGTTGGAATGAGTTGTTTGAGAAATAAAAAGTTTGTGAACAGTTATACACCTAGAGCCAGGGTTGTAATAACAGTTAAAGAAATAATTGATGATGATGATGATTTTACTTTCAGGTTTCTTGAAAAACATAATAGAATGGGTTCAATGTGGTTTTGGAAAGGAGAAGATAAAGGAGAAATGAGAGACTTAACTGAAATTGAGAATGAAAAGGTATCTGACCAACCTGTTGACAATTCAACTAGAAAAGATATTATAGATAATATTTAATCTATTTTATTTCATCACGTAAAAACCACCAATAGCTTTGAATGGTTTACTTGGTTCACCATGACTATTAAAAGTGATAATATTATATATTTTGAATGTTTCTTGTCCATAAGGTGGTTTTCTATAGCCATTACCAGTATCAAAAATATAACTATGAGAAGTAACTATACTACCATAACCATGACCAGAACCTAATATAGTCATTTTCTTACCATTAGGTGTTTTTACAAATAATGCACTAGAGTTAGCTAACCATGATTTATCTTTCAATAATTCACTACTACTTCTTTCACTCATAATATAATATTCTGGACTATACCCATATTTTCTTCTTAAATAATCTCCCATTATTAATCACCTTCCATATTCATCTATTACCATTATATCATTATGATAAGCCCATAGTTGAGAACCTTTAATAGATAACCTATTTTCTTTGACAAACTTATTAAAACGAGCATCTTCTCTTAATGAGTTCATAGCTGGTCTTCTTAATTCATTAATGATGATACTTCCTGGAACTCCGAATTTTGGTTTTCTTGTTCGTATCATTTTCAACGACCTATTACCTGTTTCTCTTCCTATTATTCCATATTGTCCCATTTTATAAAAATCTACCTGTAGATAGTATCATATTACTATTACCAGTTGGATTTTTCATCAATCTTCTAGCAAATCTTAATGCTTCTGATTTAGTGTCAAAATGTACACTTCTTGAGAATGATTTTCTACCTGATGGGAATACTGTAAAATCTACATCATAACCTAATCCTTTTCTTCCATCAATTTCAACTTGAAAATCATCATATGTCCAAGACTCTTCAGTTGAACCATCTCTTCTTTTAATTGGTTTGTGTTTTTTCCATATCATTTTCATTTACCTCTTGTTTCTAGATAGTTAGTCCCTTGTCTAGCATTCTTGATGATTTTCATTTGTTTTACTTTACTTAACTCATGAAATGCTGTTCTTCTATCTTTACTTGAACACCCTATATTTCTCAAAAATATATCTCTTTCTAAATTTGATGCCCTATCCTACTTTGCTGGAACACTTAATGCTGGTATTCTTGCTGAGCTACCTTTCCATGCTTGAATTGTTTTTGCCATTTTATATTTACCTCACCTTCTTCTTTTTAAATGGTAACACTTTAACTTTCCTTGGACCAAATCCAGAATCAACATTAAAATTTTGACCTGTATCAACATTATAGAAATTAACTGAGTTTAAATCTCCATCTTCTTCTGCAGTAAATTTAGTCTTTGATTTAAAATAAGGGATTCTACTATAATTATATCCTTCATCATCAGCTTCTTTCTTTGTTAAAATACCACCAAATTGTTCACTATAATACATAGATTCAAGTAATATTATTTGTTGACCTTTTTTTATTTTTCTCATTGCCATTTTAAGTGTACCTTAATTTCAATGCTTTATTATATTGAGCAGAACCTTTCTTGAAAATCTTAATACCTTCTTTAGCCAATCCAGTATCACCAATGTTTAGATATGCTGTGCCATATGGTTGATTAATATCAAAATACCTAAAGTAGAATTTAAAAGGTGTATATTTGCTTGATACAGGATGAGTAAAAACTCCTTTATATATTGCATCAACATCACTGGATTTTATAAATCCCATATTAACCATTTGTCGCCATGTATAATTTCTTGAATAATTTCCCATTTTTTAGTTACCTCATAACAACCACAATTATTATTATTATTATCAACAAAGCAATAGGCATAATGGTTTTAACAACTTTTCTACCTACCATTGCTTTGAAATTATCTTTTATAGTCATTTTAGTGTTTACTCATATATTTTTTTGCAAATGCCATAGCTTGTGATTTTGTTTTAAATTCTTTAACGCCACCATGAGTAGCTCCAAATTTATTTACTTTAGAAAATACCCATACTTTTTGACTTTTTTCCCTAAGAATATTGATTGCCGAATCGTTTTTAATATTTCTATATTCTTCACCAACATAATTTCTCCATATGAATGCATCTTTAAACTCCTTTTGATTTCTCTTCCAATCTTTCATTGCCATCTTAGTTATTCCTCACTAATGGATTATCTTTTTTCAAAATATATGTTTCCCTAATAATAGGTGTATGTCTATTAATTTTAGGTTTAGTTGAACCTCTATGTAATGAATATGTTCCATCAGTATTATTTCTTACGTATAAGAACATATCTGACTTATTATTCTTACCATAATGAACTAAACCACCTCTGTATAATTCAAATCTTGACATAATAACACTTCTATCACTTGACCGTTCTAATAATACCATTTATCTATACCTGTATTTGGGTTACTTTTAACTAAGTATTGTGTTCCCTTTACTCTTATCTTTAAGTCAACATTATCATTTGAGTATACTTTGATAATTCTTTTCGGATAATTCGGGTTATTTAATCTTGGTTCTTGTTTATACAATTCATCAACTTCTCTCTTACTAAGTTGTCTTTTTCTCATTGCCATTTTATTTTTTCCTCATTGATGTTTTTTTTAATCTCTCCATTGAACAGGTTCTGGTGCAAAG
>Ga0222637_1000185_pt1 | contig 33805 bp, 45 predicted proteins | sample AntAcemetagen143_FD_181149 | JGI IMG/M metagenome (GOLD analysis project Ga0222637, IMG submission 181149) | Saline water microbial communities from Ace Lake, Antarctica - #143 | ecosystem: Environmental > Aquatic > Non-marine Saline and Alkaline > Saline | place: Antarctica: Ace Lake...
TCTGCGCTGACGCCCCCTGCCTGAATCTCTCCAGATATGTGCATCAATTGTCCCGCGATTTCGTTGTTGTCTCCGAAGTACGTCCCGGGAATCGAAACGCTGCCGTCGAAATTATCTACGCGGCTGGCACACATGTAGGGATTAACCGAGAGAGTTGAGTCAACGTCCCAGGTCCCGTCATGGTCCCGGAGAATCGTTGCGTTATCAACATCGTTGGCGACGATCATCCGATATGTCTCGTCAGGGACGGTGAGCGCGAAGGGGATTACCATGCCAGCGTAGACATGCCTGTAGCCTGCGCCCAGCTTGAAGCAGACAATGATTGCGTCCATATCTCCAGACATCCAGTATGCGAACTGGACTCCGCCAGAATCCACGTACCCGCCAGCTACCGGCGTGGTGACGTGTGTCCCGGCCAGGTCGTCCTGGACGCGAAAGTAGACGCGGTTTACGTTGACCAGGTCGCGCCAGGCACGGAGGTACAGTTTAGTGAGTCCACCCGCCTCGCTAAGAGAGCGAAACGTTATATCCTGAGTTCCACCACCTGCCACTACTGTCCAGCCGGCTGATACCATCCAGGCCTGGAACGTTGCAAACCAGTCTATTATCTCGTCCGGCGCTCCGGGAGTGGTTACTCCTGCAAGATGAACAAAAGACATTCCGACCTCCTCCGTTTTCCGCCATAGCCTGCTTGTGTTTCTGGGGTTCTACTGATCTTCCGACGCGATAGCCAAAGGACAAATTACACCTTTCTTGGCTTGATCAGGAGCGCATCGATGACCCCAAGACTGTCAGCCCCCGCGTATGCTTCCAGGGCGATTGCAAAGGCCATGTCACCGGCCGCCGCTTTCATGGCAATCTTGACGGCGTCCAGCGTTCCCAGGAGGTCGCCAATTCCGATGGCGACCGTTCCATTTACTTTGAGCTTTACGGTCTGTCCCTCGGTCTGGATATACCCAAATGCGGTGTTGACCACGGTTGTGTCGGCGACCATGCCGAACACCATATCGTCGCCCTGGTTGACCGTTGTTGTAACCTGGTCACCGTCGGCCGCGGCGTTCAGGACAACAACGTCACCCGCCACGAGATCCCCGCCGGACATATTTTGCATCGAAAGAAATGCCTTCTCGCCAATCGCAGACATGCCGAAGTTGTTTTTCGCCATATTAGCGATGCCGGGATCGGCGATCCCGGGCCTCGCCGTTGACCCCTCCAGGTTGTTTCCCGTTATGCAGGCGTACGTGGTACCTGCATTGAGGGTGATCTTTGCGGCTCCATTGAAGGTGTTGCCGGATATAGCGAATCTGAGAGTGCCTTCCAGCCATATGCCGTCGCCGGCTTTGAACGTATTGCCGGTCACGGCACAATCGGTCGAACCGGTATGGGTACACCTAATACCGGCCGATATAAAAGTGTTGCCCGTGATGGTGATATGGTCATGGTTTGCGCCCCATCTGATCCCGGTGCCTGTAGTAAAATAATTGCCTACGATGGTAATATGATCATAAAGGATAGTCAGGGCCGCGTCTGCATTGAAGTAATTTCCCAAACATAGGTTATAACCCCGAAGAAGGGCGTGTTGTTCTGTAATAAGATGAAAGATGTTACCGGTTATCCGGCACTGGGTGTATGCCCGGACGCCACAAGCTGAAGAAACGAAACTATTATTTGAACAATTGCCATAGACCGTCGCGCAGAATGCGCCCACCCTGCTGAAGCCAGTAATGTAGTTGTTCTCCAGGACGCTGTATAGCCCACTGACGATCACGCCGTCGAAGCTGGCTCCTGTGCCGATTATCCGATTATTTGTAACTCTGGCGTAGAGCCCCAGTATTTCCACCGTGTAATCGGCTATGGAGCCCTGAATGGTGAGGCCTCTTACCACTACATTTGTATTCCCGGCGGCGGAGGTGATTTTGCGGTTAGCTGCCCCGAAGTCGATTATCGTGTTCTCCGGGTTTTCACCTTCCAACATCTGGCCGTCCTGCATGACCACGCTTGCCGTCTCGTTATAAGTCCCGCTCTTGACGAAAATCCTTGCCCCGACAGCCTCGGTCGCGCACGCCGTCACGACTGATGTGTAGTTGCCGCCGGCGGCTGCCACAACGGCGTCATAAGTGGACAGGCCCACGGGCAACGCGTCCACGTAGTCCTTTGTCGCGGCCTCCATGGCGTTTAGAGGATCGGCGGCAAGGCTCAGAACCCCAGTCATAACACCGCCGGTTAATGGCAGCATGAGGTCAGCGTACCCCATCGTTGCGGCGTGGAGGGCGTTTACGGGAGCGCCAGAGAGCGTCAAGGCTCCAGTCAGAACACCGCCGGTTAATGGCAGCATGAGATCAGCGTATGCCATCGTTGCGGCGTGTAAGGCGTTTACGGGAGCGCCCGCGAGGGTCAGGGGGCCAGTCATCACACCCCCGGCAAGCTGCAAGTACGCCAGAAGCGCCGCCGTTATATGCGCATCTATCGTGCCCCCGGGATTCGTCAATATGGCAATCGCGGCAGCGACCTGGGCATTCGTGGGCAGCCTCCCGGTCAGCGTATCCACGTAGGCCTTGCGCACAGCCTCATTCTCAGACTCTGGATCTCCCCCTCGTAGAATCAGAGGGCCACTCATAGAGTTTTCGCCGTCCCTGCGTAAATATCGCCTGTCCTGTAAGTCCCACATAGTTGTCCCACTCATTTGTGTGCCGCTCCTTTCCCTAATGCCAAAGCCCTTTTAGTCCCAATCGCTCCCTCGCCTCGACTATCCTGTGAGGCACTTCCGGGGATGGCGTCGTAAATGGTGGCGGAGTCCCACCTGGTTGCGGAGTTGCAGGACCCGGCGGAGTCGGAGAAGGTGGAGGGAGTCCTGGAGGCGGCTGGAATGCACGTGGTAATGGAGTCCTCAATGATGGTTGAGGCCCACCCGGTTGCGGAGTCGGGGAGGGCGCTGTCCTTCCTGGAGGACCTGGAGCAATCAAAGAGGGTTCACGGAATTCGACGCGCTGCTGGAGACTACCTGGTTTTGCCTGGGCCGGGGCTTGTCGGCGTCCTGCGCCAACCGCCGGACGCACCAACGGACGCACGAAGGCGCTGGGCCCTGCTTGAAACTGGAGCCAGCGGCTCTGTTGCTGCCACGGTGACGGCACGGGAGAGCTGAAGCCCTGCCCCCCGCCTGTAACTAATATCCTTTTTCCGCCTCTTCTGGGATCTAAGATTGTTGTGCGCGTTATGCTGAAACCCCCCGGGATCTGTCCCAGCGCCGGAAGTGGCTGCACGGGCCGCCCTGCTGGTCTGCGCAGGCTGGGGAGCGGCTGCGCGGGCCGCCTGAGTGCTGGAATGTCTCTCTTCCGGTCAAGAGCAGCCTTCTCTGCCAGTTCGATACGCCTTCTCGCATCCGGAGATAGACGTGTTTTTGTGGTCCTGTGATAGTCCTCCCAGGCTCGGATGCCTGCATCTGGCGCTGGCTTTTGCAGGGCCCGGCGCGTACTTGCCTTCTGTTCTGCTTGCAGTGCTGGTTCAACTTTCCGCACTATCGCTCCCGGCACCTGCTGGCTGGATTGTCGCTGCACGCTCCGCTCATAGTCGCGCCGCCCGGGCACTGCGGAGTATGTTTTCGGCGCAGTTATCGGGGAATGAATACCCTCATGTGGATCTATCGTGGGGCCAGGCCCTGGCTTCCGGGCGTCCTGCCAGCCTTCGCGCTCCGTAATGGATTTGGCCTGAATGGCTGCACGGCGCATGATTTCTCTTTTGTAGTCCTCTGCGACCATCGCGCCGATCTGACTCGCCGTGGCCTTTTTGTCGAACCAGAGGTCCCAATACGGCATTGAGTCCTTTCCGTAGGCGACGGGAAACATCCAGGTAACTCCGCGGCTGACCCCGACTCTTGACTGCTGTGTGAACGACTGCGGTATAAACCAGATGCCCCCGGTCGCTCTGGCAAAGGCGGTTTTCTCCCCCAGTTCGAGTTTTACCCTGTGCGCTGGAGATGGAGGAGTCATCCCCACGGCCTTATAGTACGCCTCCCATTCCCGGATACCTGCGTTTGCCGCTGGCGTTTTGGGAGGGACAAAGAGCTTTGCGATCCGTTCTGCTTCCACTCTGTTCCGTTCCGCCGTCGCCGCTTTGCGCTTTTCTACTTCGATGTTGGCTTGCGCTATTCTCTCACTCAGCCCCGCCGGCGGCGGCGTGACGCTGCTCTTGACGTATGTCTCATAGCTCCGTGTGCTTGCTGCCCTTTGCTCCGCCGCTTTCTGCCTGGCTATGGCCAAAGCCTGTTCAGCGGTCATGGGGGGAGCGATAGTCGTTGGCGGTGTGGAGGATGTAACCCCGCGCTGGATCTGTTCCTGTAGCTGTGACGGAAGGCTGCTAGAGCTCCTCCAGACGACCGCACCAAAGGCGGCCTCTGTTTCCCTTCTCAACCCGGCCCGCGGCTCTCTGCCTGTTTCCCGGGTGTACGCCTGCCTCCAACTCTGGCTCCTTGCCCTTCGCGCTGCCGATTCTCCCCTACGCTGAGCGGCGTCTTCGCGTCCCCTCGCGGCTGCGGCTGGATCGGCCGGCAACCCCTGACTCTGCCGTCTCGCTGGGCGCGCGCTGGACATGGGGTAGACGGCTGGTCGGACTCCAGGCGCCACTAGCTCAAAAGCGTTCATGTCCGTTCCTTCTTTCTGCCACGTCTCAGCGGCTTTAGCAGGCCGGTTTCATCGAAGAGGTGTTGAAACTCGGCAGGATGACTCCTGCGCTTTTCGGAGTCTGCCACGACAGCAAGTAGCTTTTCCGTGTCGTTCTGATAACTTTCTTGGTCCAGGATGATCTTGATGTAGTACCTGGCTAAAATAGGCACTCCGCAGCTATGCGTCACCGTGAAGCCGTCCGGGAGTGTTGTCTTGCCTGAGCCCCTGAGTTCTTGCGTCGCCACGTACTTATCAAAGACAATCTCCAGGATACGCTCCTGCCCTGGCTCTCCAGCGGGACCCTGCTGGACCTTCAGCCGCCCTCCCATCTGTCGTGTTACCCAATTCTCCGCCTGCTTCAGTTGCTCAGGAGAGCGCCCCTCCTCTGCTTCCTTGAATACGGCCTGGATGACCGTTTCCAGAGGTGGTTCTTCCGAGGGCTGCCCAGCTCCTGCATTACGGACCTGGCTCGACGCCTCCAAAGCCCTAATTCTGGCCTCCAGAGGCCCGCCGGTCGGCTCCGTGTTCGCTTCCTCTTCAAGCTGTAAAGACTTTACTTCTTCCATATCTTCCCCCATTCTTTTCGGTCGTTGTTTAGGAAGTTTTCAGTTTTCAGACTGAAAACTAGAACCTGAAAACTGAAAACCCTCCCACTGATCTAGACGTTGTAATAGCGCCTCATAAAACCTGAATAACTGACTTCGTTATTAGCGCCCGAACCCTCTGTGATGCGTATATACACGTCGTTGTCGATCTCGATCTCGTGCTTCCTGTTGTGAATCAGGGAGTCGGCCACTGTTCCGTCTTCCATGATGTCAGACAGGACCGCGCCGTTATACAGAGCGCAGAAATTGTCCGGTGATCCCGCCGGGGCTACACCTGCCCAGGTCTCCGCGCTTGTTTGGGTCACAACTGCTTCTTCGCCGGCGGCTGGTTGGATGTCCAGGTTCGCGGCGGCTCCAAGGTCCTGTATGGCTCCGAATGGCACCACAGAGACGAGGATCGCGGAAATGGCCACGTCTCGATCCGCTGCGGCGATAGGCTCCGCTCTGAGCCAGAGATCGTGTGTGAGATAGAGGTTCCAGCCCTTTTCCCACACAAGGTTGCGCGTCCCGTCAGCCAGCATTGACGCGACAAGTACGCCGTCAGTGATGAATAGCGACAGGTCAGGATGGTCCGAGGCGTTCATAACTTCACAGCCGATCTCAGTGACTTTCCAGACCTCTCCCAGCGGTGGCCTTATGTCCACGAATCCGCCGTTCGGTGCCGTGTATATGTCCGTCCTCACGATTCCAACCGGGACTTGATGTCCAGTCCATCCGAGATTTTGCGCTCCTACTGCCGTGTTGGTCATTCTCAGGTAGTTGCCGTTTGTGATGTAAAGCTCTTTCTGGCGGAGCTTTTGTACGGCTGTAGTCGGGTCCAGGATCACAATGCAATCAGCCAGAACAGCGTCACGGATTGACACCTGCAGATCGGGTACCCCGCCCACAAAGACCGCGTCAGCGAAAAAGTCCTTTATGAGGTAGGCGTTCCCGGCCGCTGGCTGGATGTCTATGGCAGCGGCTCCACCCACTGCCGCCGATATGTTGGTACTCAAAAAACTGGGCATTTTCATACCTCCGCGTCTTGGGATTACTGTCTAACAGTTCTATCCCTGGTTAGCATGTCGTAAGTCTTGAGTCTGCAAGTTTTGAGTTTTCAGAGCTAGAAACTGGAAACTCTCCCACTGAAAGCGTTTCTTAGGATGCGAACCTCTGAACTCTTTCACCAACTACCCCGACGTTCTGACCCGCCGCGTTGGTGTTGGTAATTCTTAGATAATTCGTGTTGTCTATCAAGACCTCTATTTGGTGGCCCTGGTTCATCCAGTTTATTTGACTCTGGATCTGCGATGCCAGCGTGCCGTCAAATATGTGAGCAGTGATGTCAGGGAATAGCAACGGGGGCACACCGACCCACGTGGCTCCCGCGATTCCCGTAACGCGCCACTCATACCCTACTGGCGGCTGGAAGTCCACGGATGCCCCTATTCCTGCATTCTGCAGGTCGTTTACCACGACCGAATCTGAAGATCCGCCGTAGGAGCGATAGATTACCCCGATGAAGCACACCACGGCCTGAACAGCGGCAGTATTCTCTATCTGGAGATAGTTTGCCCTGCTGCTGAACAGTTCCAGCTCCGACTCCCAGAGCCGCCCGGACGCGGGATCTAGGATCTGTGCTTGCAGAGTTCCATCGGTAAGGTCCAGGTCAATGTTAGGCACGCCTGCCGGCGCAGCGCCTAGCCATTGCGCCGACCCAACATCAGTAATCAGCCAGTCGAACCCGGCAGGCGGTTGCACGTCGAATGTGGCCGCTACTCCCAGGATTTGCAGGTCTGAAATGACATTTGACGAGCCAGCGCCAAAGAACCGCGTCAATCTGGCGGACCAGGATACATTCGCACCCGCAAGTCCTGGATTGTTGAGCCTCAGATAATTTGTGTTGTTGATGTGCAGCTTCTGTCGTCGATACCAGCCGCGCACGTCCGTTGATCTCATTATCTGCGCTATGTTTACGCCGTCGAAGAGGCTCACGGTCACCTGCGGAACCTGCAAAGGCTGAACACCGACCCAGATAGATGACCCGATGGCCGTCACTTCCCAATCCTCTGTCGCTGGCGGCTGTATGTCCTGATTCGCTCCTGCTCCTACTAGGACCACGTCGGAATTGACAGTTTGATAACCCATTTTCTTATCCTCCAGTGTTATTCTCTGGAGCCTCGTACAGGAGGCCCAGTAAATTCTCCAGCGTATCACAACGCTGATCCAAACGCTCCTTGAGGTCATTGATTCTCTGCATCAGAGCACCGTCGCTCATGTCCAGGGAGCCTCTTAGCTTGACCAACTGATCTGCAATCCATTCATCCCGGAGGAGGTCTTTTTCACAGCCCGCCTCAATCTTTTCCTGGCTTCTTGCTATTTCAAGCGCGTTTTCCGTTACACGTTCCTGGAGAGTAGCCTGCGCCCTAATGCTCATGCCGCAGACACCGATTGCCACCGTCAAAAGAGCGCCAAGTATTACCTCGCTGGCCCTGTTGCTAAGAAATCCTCCAACTTTGCTAACCATTTCTTTCTGTGTCCCCTCTGGACAAGAGCAAACTTTACAGAATCGGTATACACTGATACCAGGCTCCAAAGCCGGGGACCAGTTCTCTGACACGGAACCCCACGAAGCTATCAAGCGTCGTGACGCTGGCGCGGATGATTCGGGTATCCCCGATCTCCGTTCCGTCATAGGTAAATTGGGCTTCTATGGGGCCGCCGTCCAGCGCCCACTTCGCCATGCGACATGACCAGGGCAATGCTATCCATGCTCCGTAGTCGCGCGGGGCCTGCCCATTAAAGGCCCTGTAATCATAAGCGGTCACACCCAGATGCTCCATGAAGGGAGCGGATAGCTTCACAGGAGCCAGCGCATCCCGGGGCCGGGCTCGGGGCTTTCGCGGAAGGATGACCGCCGCTTCCCTGTATCCAAAAAACGATCCTGTGGCATAGTGAGCCATTTAGTTGCACTACTTCCCTACCATTGCCCCATGATCTGATAAACGGCAATAGAGCCATTAACGTAGTTGATCACCTGGCAAGCCTGAGCGGACATGTAGAACGGTTCCGCTTGTGGCGAATCGTATAGAACTATATCATCACCGTAAGTCACGCCATCGAATGAAAAACGGATCACAACTCTGTTGTCATGCACCCAGACCATGATGATCTTCGTGCCTGTGTTGAAGCGTAACGGAGAAATTCCAGTCCACGCATCAGCCGCAGGATAGGATCCGCCGCCGGGATTCGGCGCGGACGCCATTCCGCCAGTTGGCAAGACCTGATAATTGTATGTAGTTTCCACGTCAACCTCCGCATTGACCACACGCGGTCGCCTGTCTCTGCTGCACAAACTTATTTATCGCCTGGAAGTCAGCCGAAAACTTAGTCCTTATTCCTGGCAACTGCGTTATCTGTGTGCCTCCTGGAACAGCATAGCCAATCCAGGTCGTGTTAAGACCCCGATTGAAGTACATTGCCCAGGTGGCGCAATTATAAGCCACTTCGGTACCAGAGGGGAATACAAGGGGAGTTTCCCCCGGAATAAACTTTGCCACGACTTCCCTCATCAGCGGGGCCCACGGAATGCCCCCAAGTTAAGACCGTTCAATTCAATGAGCGCACCCTGAAAAGCGCCTTGTATGGTTCAACAAGGCTCAGAACATTTGCGACGTATTGGAGCACGCTCTCCGGGGCTATTACCCGATTATCCTCGACGCGCACCCTGTCCGGCCCGTAGTTGTAGCCAGCGATGCCCGCCGGGACGCTGCCCCCTTTTTTGTCAACGCAATAGCCGATATAGGCCGCGCCGAACAAGATATTGGTCGCTGGATCTCGGAGCTCCTCTGCGCTGATCCCGCCGAACCATTCCGCCGTCGTTGGGAGGATCTGCATAAGCCCGATCTCCCCTGCGCCGCCCACGGCATCCGGGTTGCCCCTGGATTCCACGGTCATCATAGCGGCTATCAGCGCGGGGTCAACGCCCATTTCCGCTCCGGAGCGAAGCATCTCTCCGGCATAGCTCATAACGCGCTGATAGCTCGCGTCGCTCACGGCGACAGAGATGGGCTTCTTAGAAGGGAGGCGCGTCGATAGAATCAGATACAGAACGCCCCCGCCGAGAATGGCCATCAGCACCTTGTCGTCCCTGGTCACAATTAACCTCCGTGAAGTTTCTGCACCTGGGCTTTTGCTTTCCCCAGGGGGTTTTGTGTGCCTTTCGGGTAGACTAAGACCTCATAGCCCTCCCTGCTGGCAAACGTCTTGGCCTTCTGAAGATCCCCCTTGCGCTCCTTGTGTATCCAGTAAAGAGCATGAGGCTCCCAGACGACACCCATCTCAGGAAAGAAGTTCCGGTCACGTTCCACCATTTTTCCGGTAGGACGTTGGCCGGTCTGTTCCATACGCCCCAGGATGATAATTCGTTGTCCCCGTGTTGGCATATCTAAATACCCCCTGAAAGCATTGCGTCCAGCATGGATCGAATGTTATACCCCTCTGAGATGGTCACTAGGATCGTCCCCAGGTTCACCACGCCGTATAACTGCGACCCCGCTGGGAGCACGAATGGCACCGTCTGGCGCGCCAGTATCTCAATGCCCGAAGTGGCCGAGACTCCCCGCTTGCTAACAAGAAGCGGCTGTGCGACGTTGAGATTATGAATGTCAACGCGTACGAGCGGCTGCGATTCGTTGCTTGCCAGCAGTATCTCCGTTGTGGGAACCGTTTCGGTTCGCACATTCTCCGGAGCCGACGGAAGCGAAGCGGCGACCATCCACTCCAGTAGTAAGTTCTGGCGAAGTCCTAGCGCCTCCAGTCTTCCCAGGTCGAGTTCCTCCGTTGTTGCCGTTAGGCCGGCACTGAGAAGGTCTATTATAGTTTCCAGCCGGTCCAGGACGAGGCCGACTGGATCTCCATCGCGTCTATGCGGTATACCCATGGCAAAAGCCCCCTTTTCTACGGCGCTTCGCCAGCCTGCCTTCGCAGGGCTTTAAGGGCAAGCTCCTGGTGTGCCTGCGCGGCTGTTGCCTCCCGCCCCCAATTGGTCAGGTACCCGATCAAAAGCAGCTGAGGCATATTGGCAAAGCCAGCCAGTTCCTCGAATGTAACCCTGATGGTGGTCTTTTCCATGAAGACCCAGGGAACGGGGAAATCCACCGCAGGACTGTCCGATTGCCCTGCGTTCGCTCCAATCGCAGCCGTTATGTTGAAGCCCTGCGGCTGAAAGTTCCGCGAGCCGCCTACGTCCTGGATCTGTATCTTCCATCGTCCCGGAGCGGCGGGAAAGCCCACCGTTGGACTAGTGAAGCCGTATTTTGTGCAGACGAAGTCCTGCCAGGAGACGGTCATGTTCACTTCACCCGTCCCAAGCGCCGCGATTGCTGCCAATGGCTCAAATGGGATAAAGTACGGGACCCGCTCCATTGCAGCGTCTTTCGCGCTAATAGGGTAAATTGGCACGTGAGGCAATCCACCCGGCAAATTCATACCCATCGCGTAACACCCCCTTTGAATGCTCTCCTGGGAGCCAATTACCGCAACGGTTTGGACATATAGGTGTGCAGCACCATCTGGATCTGCGTATCGTTGTCCAGAGTCACAGCGCCAGGGAAGCGCACGCGCCCCTCAAACGTCAACTCATTGGTCAAGTCGATGGGTAGTTCCAGCGGCACCACAGCGCCAAGTGAAGGCACTCCATTGTTGAGGGTTCCTACTGACGAGACTGCCGGGCCTGTGCGCTCCACATTACCAGTCAAGCCCATCGGCGACGGCCAGAAGAGCAACGGGGCCTCCTTCTCGTCCTTCTGTGCCCCCGTTCGGAACCGGGCGATGCCCTGGTAGTACAGCCGTATCGCATCCTCTGGAGTCGTGAAGATCCCCGACCCGGCCGCTGTCTCCTGAAACAGGACGTGAACCGACATCATGTATACGCGCGCGTACCAGCCGCTGGGAAGCTGCTGTTGCGCGACCATGTTCGTGTGCCTCATGTCCTTGCGCACGCCCGTGGGGAAAGCGGCGTTACGGAAGAATATGTATTCGTCTCCCGCGGTAATCGGAGTCGTGATGACTTCCGTGTCGTAGATCGGCTCCTGGTTCCACGACTGCATATCTATCCATTGCCCCACTTCCTTACTCCAGACCATGCCCGGCTGTGGGCCCTGGACGAGAGGGGCATTTGACTGATCGCCTGTTGGCGGTTGTCCTAGTGGATAACTCATTGAAAATTCTCCTTTCTCTGGAAATAGCCGGGTAATACCGGCTAAAGTCCGCGGTAGCTTAATCTAAACTACATGGAAGCGGGCATACTGTAACGCCTTTGAAGTGGTGGCGGTGGAGCGTACGCGGTTTCCGGCGCTCTTACCGCCTCGTATGTGTTGAGGCCCAGCGCCGGCGTCTTGGCACCGTACAACGGCGAGTACATGGACTCGAACACGTTGGACGGGGAATAACTAGTCAAGCCCAAGCCCGAAATTGCTGGCGGCCCCATGACGCTGCCGAACAGCCTGAGTCCGCCTGCCACGACCGGCCCGATGGCAAAGGCGGCGGCTAGTTTGGGCTTCTTGGTGAACTTGGCGATAATGATCCCCAGGGCGATCCCCGTTGCCATCTTCGCTAGATCCCTCTTCCAGCCGTCGAGGTTAAGACTTGCGCCGATCTTGTCATAAACCTGATCGGTGACGATGGCTCCAGCCGCCGCGATTGCCCCTGTTATCAGGACGCCCTTCACGCTGGCCAGGGTAGCCTTCATCCCGGTTGCTTGACCGAAACTCCCTAACGCTCCTAATCCGCTCACTGTACGAGACCTCCTCTTGGCCGCCGGGCGTCGCACGTAGCGACCGGACCTGGCGTCGTAGTAACTTGTGTAGGCTCCTGTCCTGGTTGCCATTTTTGTACCTCCTTCTGTACCATGCAAAAGCATCAACTCATTTGCGGGCATAATGAAACTCCCCTGGGTGAAAGACGTTCGCTTAACGCCCTCTTGTGCTAACGCGTGAGAGAATGCGCTTCTTTCCGGTGCACTTCCCTTTGATGTAGCGCACACCCTTTTTCGTCCTCTTCAACTTGCGCCCGTTCTTCGTGCACATTGTGTCGCCAATCTTCATTTTCATTACAATTCCTCCGATCTGTTGCTAATTGGTAATCCTGGGCAAGCGTCGACGCTCCTGTATGCGCTCCCCGCTATTTCCTTCGCTTTCTTGCCCAGGGTGGGTTGCATTGCGCTATAGGTATGAAAGCGCCCTTTTCATCCCTGCACCCAGCCCTGGTCGTTTTCGCACCCGACAAGCCCTGACTGCCACGGCGACAATCGCTTCTCTTGCGAAACCTTCCGTCCATGCCTCTACAGCGACCGTTGACCATCCGCGCCAATTTCATTGGCCTCCTTTACTTCGCCAGTTTGGCGAAAAGAAAAACACCCGCCCCGATTACGGAGAGAGTGACAACCTTCCCCATCACCACGCCCCAGTCCGTACTCCCACCGAATACGATCTGGGCGGCATCCCGCGAATCTGTACCCTCAGCTCGCAGATCCTGGTAGACGCTGGTCTGCGCGTCTATCTTTTTGGCGTCCGTAAAGTGTTTGTATATCCACCCGCCGATTGCGGACAGCCCCAAAACTGCCCCGGCTCCAGCGGCTATAATCAGCGGAGCCGCCCCCAGATTCCCGGGCGTTTGCGCCGCTTGCCATTGCTGGAACTCCAGGAGTCTTTGCTTCAGAACCCGCTGCCTATACCTCAGAGTGTTTAGATCAACACGGAAAGGCAGGGGAGCCTCGTATCCAGGTATTCGGACGGCAGAACGCTCGATCATCGCCTCAGAGGCCAAAAGCATGTTAAATAGGTTCCCGATATTCTCCATACCTCACCTCATCTGAGTAAGCGCCCAACAAAAGCTCCCATGAGCATCCAACCCCACCAGGGAATCGATGGACGGACGTCTTCCCGGGTTACAGCATAGATCAAATTGCGAGGCAGGACAGCGTTACAGAAATCGGCTCCGTAGTTCTCAATGCACTTGTTTCGGAGATCAAAATATCGCTGCTCCAGCGTGGCGTTGAGATCCGCGGCGTCGGCCTGCCCCAAGCCTCGAAAAGCAATTGAAGTCATTTAGAATCCTCCTTACACGATTTTCTGGAAATCCAATATCGACTTATCCTGAAAGAGCACCACAAGGTAAGGTAGAAAGCGAATATATTTCGTATATGGTGAAGCCAGGTCCTGCGGGACATATACCCCCGGCACAACCAGAGGCGGCAAATGTTGTCCCGGTTCATGTACAGGCTCATGGAGACCTGGCACAGGAGCTGCGTGCTCAATGGGCTCATGTACACCCGGGACAGGACCAACAGGCTCATGAGCCTGCATGGCGTAGCCCCTGGCCGCCAGCTCGTCCTCTATATCATAGGCACTGATGGATGTCGGTGTTGACGCTTGCCCCACACCCAACAGGCCGCCATTGTAAACGGTGAAAGGCCGTGCCATAGCACTCTCCTAAGTGAGGCGTTCGCCTTTTCATTTCTTCATGAGCATCATAGCCAGCAAAACGCCGCCGCCTATTACCGCAGGCATAAGCCAGGAGGGGTTTCCCGCCGCCAGATTAGCGCCCTCAGCCACCGTCTGACTCTTTCCCGCTGGAACGTAGCCTCCCTGCTGCAACGCTGCAACGAGGGCTAGAGCGTCGTCTTTTGTAAGCTGTTTCGCTGTGTTGTCCTTAATGGCCGCCTGGACGTTCTGGGCAGTCAGATGCTCCCCATAGTTGGTGATGGAATCGCCGACACTCTGAAGAAACCAGGGATTGTCGGAAATCCAGTCGCCGAAGCCCCCAAGATGGCCCAAGCCTGACCAATTGAGACCCTTCAGCGTCCCGGCAGTGAGGGCGGTCTGCGCCCAGGCAGGCAGCTCATACTGGCCCACCAGGTAGCCATTAGCCACGCTTTCGCACCAATCAACCATTGTTTGATAGGTGTTGCTTTCGATGGGGCAAGTACCAGATGGACACCTGTATGGATGACTTGCCGTATGTGGAATCGAAAGGCGCGAAAGAGCCTCATCTATCGAGACACTTATGGCCATAGTCTTAGTCAGAATCTGACCGGGTGGTGTCTCGGGTACGACAGGCGTTGTGGCCTCCCGAACATATCCCCTACTCCCCAACTCGTCCTCAATATCCCAATTATTAACCTGTGTCGGCGTTGATGTTAAGCCCAGTGCCGACGGCCTACTTTCGACAACTTGAAAAGCCTGCATAGCAACTATCCTCCTTCGTTACGTTTCTGGATCGTAGTCGTCCACATCGTAGTCCTGGAGAAGTCCACGCTCCGATTCTGGAAGCTCCCACCCCGCGGGAAACTCCCGCGAAGGATCCAGGGGGAACCACTCTCTGGGATTGTCCGGTGGAAGACCTGCCAAAACATAAATGTGTTGAAATTTATCGGACCCCTTTAGTCCGATTACCCTCAACCTGATCGGGACGCCAACGCCTTGCAGAAGCGACCCCAGCGTGATTGCCTGGTCGTCACAGTCGCCAATACCCACCTGCACTGACCGCGCTGTGCTCTGGAAAAGCTCAACGCCATGCGGATCCAATGTGTACCTGATGTTCTTCCGCGTCCACTCAAATAATGCCGTAGCTTCCTTCTTCCATTCGCGCGGGGGCACGCCGCGCAGGACTTTAGCGGCGATTTCCCTCACCTCCGGGAGACGTTTCCCAACGTTGATCTCATATTCGATCCAACTGATTCGGTCGTCGATCTTGTCGGACGTGAATTTCATTCGCTTATAGGGAGTATTAGGCCGTTTTGCGTATCTGTTCGCTATCTGCTGGATCCTGGACGCGCCCAGGTTGTTCCTCTGAATTCTCTCCCTCTGGAATCCTGGAAGGTCTAAATGCATCCCCATGACTTGCTGCCTCCGATTTGTCCGCGGCCTCGCGTTCTGCCTCCGTCTCGTAAGCAAACTCAGGCACCGCAGAATCGTGTATATTGCCCTGTCCCGCTTGTGGCGTATCCTCAAGGCTGTCCAGGGTCTCGGTTGCGCCCGCTCTCATGAGCGTCAATATCTCAGCCCCCAGACTTCCTATTCGCGCATGGTTGCCTCTAAGCTCCGGGATCTGATTGCATAGCCTGGCAAATTCGTCGTTGCCGGTTTCGTCCGTCGCGCTCAAGATGCCTGCCAGCATCGGATGAGGCGATTCACCAGCGAAGCCCTTTGCAAAAGTTACCATAGAGATCATTTTCTTCGCGACCTGCGAATCAGGCAATCCCGCAGCCAGGTCTTGCCGGATATCGACTATCATGGTATCAATGGCGGCGTGATAGGGGGGAGACGGCGGGCCGGTGCTTCCTCTAAAGTCACCAGCGCCGCCGTCTTGTGGCGGTTGTCCCCCTTGTACCGGAGCGCCGGGGCGAGGTAGAATTGCCGATTGCTGACTGTTGGCCGGCGCGCTCTGGCGCAGTTTGATGATTGCTGCTTGCTGATCCGCTGGAAGATTGCCTATCATTGCTGGTGGCATGGACAAAGCGGCGCTTCTCAGGGCGTTCATATCAATGCCGCCGTTTCCATCGTGCACGGGGAGCGCCGCCATTTGACGAGCTGGCGCGGCCGGAGCGGAATTGCCGCTGGATTTCATCGCCGCCAGGCCGCCGATTACACCTGGGAGCGCCGCTATAACATTGCTCAACGGGTCCTCAGCCGCGACTTTCGGAGTGAACATCTGCCCGATCTCGATTATACTCTTAATTTCGTTCAGCCTGCCCTCTTCCCTTGACACATTGTTGTTGACTGTCGTACTTACTATCTCCGCCGCCAGACTTTCCAGGCCTGAGCTACCGCCTGATAACGACTGCATGACACCCGCAAGCTGGGTCATTTGTTCCATGGGATTTAGATTCTTCTCGAAGACTTTCATCATCATTTCTTCGTAGGGGTTGCGTTTCCCCCCGCTGGCGCTTCCGTCGGAACCGTCGGAATCTCCTGGAACCTTCTTTTTCCCTGTCTTGGTGTTATAGACCGGCCCAGCGACTGGCATCTGATAGGTGCAGAGTGTCCTATTGTTGCCGTCCAGGATCTTTACCTGCCAATGGCCTCCCCCCCACTTGCTGCTTATGAACTCTTCAATTCTCTGAGCGACCTCAAGTGTGTCGATTAAGGGGATGACCTGGACGGGCACAGGAATATCTCCGATCTGGCTTCTGTGCAAGTAACTGACGGAGCAATCCGGGCGATCCTTATACTTCTGGACAGCGAGGTAAAGATTCTCCGGCTGTTTTGACGTGGCTGTAAGTGGCTTCGCTGGCTTTCGGAACTTATCAAAAAAACTCATTGCGTACCTCCCTCATTCTTATCCTCTGATAGTCGTTTCTCCTTCGATGCCTCCGCGCTCCGGCGGCGCTCTTCCCTGAGCCTCCACAAAAATGTAATAGCGAACTGCGCCCGCGCCTTCGGGTCGTCTTTCAGAGCGGGATAAACGGCGCTGATCAGAGAGTCAAGACTGACCCTCAACCCTTTGGGATTGTCAAAATGCTGGACCTGGAACTTGTAGACCTCCTCCCACCGCCGCCGCCATGTGTTCTTTCCGCAATCCAGCATGAAGCGACCTTCCGTCATCCAGATAGTGGGGAGATCTGCGGCTTCTTTGCCCTTTTTTGCATAAAGCATAATAATGTTCGATAGCGACCCGATAGCGACCCGATAGCGACTCCATACAAAATCATCCACATTGTGTCCACATTCCCACAAATCGTTGCAGATGTGAAACATTAGAAGGCCTGTTACACAACAAGATACCACGCTCACTGTTGAAAGTCAACACAAAATGTATCATTTGCGCAACAGTTGTTGCATTTCTGCAACAATCGTGGTATTATTGTGTTGAGGATTTCAACATGCTAGAAAATCACGACAGAGGAAAAATTTTGCTGATTATCAATATCGGCTTCCCATTCGAGCGTCCGGTCTGCATACACTCGGAGGAGGTAAAGAATGTATACAGTAAGATTATTAAGTCCGGGGAAAACCACGGACAGACGAGCCGTCCTGGAAGACGCGATCACTCACGTCATGGGGATGGCGCGATTGGGCCTGGTACCCCAGGAAGCGATTACCTACGTCCTGACGGCGGCGCGATATCAGCCATTCCCAACGGGCACCTGGACGGTAAACCCGACCTCATTCGAGCAGCGCGTGATGGAGATAATGCAGAGGGCAAACGACACGCGACCCGCTGGCGTGGCAGCTTACGAGACCGACGAGGTTCGCGCCGCTCTCATAGAACGCGGCTATAGGCCCGGGACTCTGCCCATAGTTCCACCTACTCGGCAGGTCCCTGTTGTTGTCCAGGACAAAACCGTCATAATACCGAACCCCACGATCTACCCGACTTCGCCAGAAAGACGAGAGCCCGGCCCTGTCATACTTCCCGTCGTAGTGCCGCGGTCTCCAGTCTTTCCTGAAATTCCCATGGTCACAGCGCCGAAAAAGAGCAACACATTTCTATGGATTGCCGGATTGCTGGCTTTATACGTTCTCGGAAAGGCAGAGGGCACCCCTCATCGCCGATCTGTCCGGTCGCGGCGTAAGAAGCCAGTATCCGGCCAATCCACTTTGCACGGCATTGGAGGCGCGACCGCAAACTGCGCGCTCTGGCAAGAGGTGGAAAGCGCCAAGACGGGCGCATTGTTGTGGCGCTGTCTAAAGAACGCTCCCGCCTGTGCGCCTGGATTCCCCTGCGTGTCGGCCCAGAGATTGCCGGTCAAAAAGAAAAATCAGCTCAGGGTGTGCGTTGAGTCAAAGAAAGTCAAGCCCACCACGTCGATGTTCAAAGTAGCAAGAATTACCAGGTGCGCCAGATTTACCCGTGTCTGTCCAGACGGTGCCTGCATAGACAAGCCGTTTGATAAACCATCCCCATCACCAGGGCACGGTGTGAAAGTAAACAGCATCATCCGGGACGTGGCGAAATCAATGGCAGAGGAAAGAAACGAATTAGAAGAAACGGCAGGGAAGGCTCTGGGCCGGGAAATTGCGGAGAGGGGAGGCATACGCTCATACAAGAAGGGCGCTGAAAGAGAGGAATACAGGGCGATTCCCATATTCATGCGCAAGAAAACGGGTCTGCCCCTGGATGAAATGGCCTCTGAGATGGGCTACGACTCCGCGGAAGACCTGGTGACAGAAATTAAGAGGCAGTATCCAGGTACGACCAAGAAGAAACGCCTGTATACCGCCAGTGACTTTATGCAAGAGGCGGAGGGCGTGGTCTGGCGTGACATCGACGCTGGCATGGTCTCCGGTCTGGGTCAAGATTTATTCCCGGGCCTGCGCCGCGAGATGGTCCTGGAGGCGGAAGACCTGGCAACGTCAGACGATCCCCTGGAGATCCACCTACAGCGGAAGGGATGGAACCTCAAAAGAGTGAGCGCACTACAGGAAAGTATCGCGGAGAAAGCCGTTCCTGATATGTTTACAGACAAGACCACGCCCTTGACGGAGGACGAGGTGGAGCTCCAGAAAGACATAGACGAATTTTTCGCAAAATCGAGGGTATGCAGGGAAAGCGTGGCAGCTAGACACGGAAACCCGGCGCAGGAACCTCTATACTCCGAAAAGGTAGATACAGCGAAAAATAGATGGAAGAGGAACAGGTTGAGCACGTTAAATCATCAGTTGACCGTGCTCATGTCAAGCGGAAAGTATGCAACCAACAAGCGAGAGATGGCGAAAGTCAAGAAGCTGGAAGCAGAAATCAGCAAACTGGAGAAAGCCGGACCCCTTTCAGCCGTTCAACTGGAGTTGTTCAAGAGGTCAGAACCGGAGGAAGTCAAACAGTTTTGGTTCTTTATCCCGGCCAGGCACCGACTGGCGCAGCATGTCACTGTAGCAGAGAAGAAACAAAATGAGGATTTTTATCTGAAGGCAGAAACGGAAGGCAGCGGCAAGCTGTACTCTGTCCCAGGGAAGAACAGATTCGAGACAGCGCAGCGCCTTAGAGAAATACTGGATAAAGCCAGGGAATACAAGTCTAAGTGGGGAGGGAGCAGAAATCCGCACCAACCAGCGTACTACGCGTTTACCAGACAGATGGGCTACAGGGTGGTTCCGTACACCGAGGCACAGGCTACCGCGGAAATGGCAAGGATGAAAGCCGAACGCCTGGGAGCCGTACAGAGGGAGATGTTCGAACCTGAGCAAGCAGAATTGAAAATGGCCGAACGACTGCCAAAGGGGAACCATCACTGGTTTTTCCTTCCTGCAGGGCATCGAAGGCCGCGGTATATCACCGTGGCAGAAAAGACAAGAAATCAAGATTTCTATCACATGGCAGAACGCGAAGGCAAGGGGAAGCTGTACGCGGTTGACAACCAGAACCTCATAGCAGAAGCGGCGGCCTTGCTTGACTCGGAGCTAAAGAAGGAGAAGGAATTTAGCACTCGTTGGCCAGGAAGGCGGAATCCATACGAGCCGATGTATCTGGAGACAAGTGGGCGCGAAGGATTCAGAATGGTGCTCCCCAACACACAGCGGATGGCGGACGAGCGGGGGAGAGAATTGGGTCGAGTGGTGCACGTGGATCCGATGGCTGGACTTCTGAGCACGTTGCAGACGATTAGTGCAGCCGCGCGGTTGATAGGTTGAAGCTGGAGGCGCAATGCTAACATACACCCTCAGACAAAGGCTCACAGCGCCCTGCACATGCCACATTCTTACAAGGGACGACCAGAATACAATCACAGACTGCCTGGAGTCGGCTATCAGGCCGCGGATATTTGAGAAAATCCTGATCCTGATAGACACCCGGAGCGAGGACGGTACAGCCAGGATCATAAATGCCTACAGGTCCCGATTTCCAGAGATCCAGATCGTTCCCTACTCCTGGAGCGACCCGCCGGACTTCGCGGCGGCGCGGAATTACTGCATCTCTCTCACGCGGACACCATACGCGTTCTGGCTTGACGGAGACGAACGCCTCAAGAAGCCAGAGCAGCTTCGCGCGATTCTTGCCAGAGCAACAGGCCAGGCGTTCCAGGTGTGGGTTATATCTCCACTGGAGACAGGCTACCACAATATGTTGCAGCCGCGTGTGTTTCCTGTGGTTCCTGGAGTGCGCTTTGAGTGTCCCGTATTTGAGCGCCTCGACTGGAGCCTGCGCCGCTCAGGCGTCACTATCGAACTAACTGAAGCAGATCCGATCTGGCATCCGGGATATTCGAACAGCGAAATGCTTCGAAAGAAAAATCAGCGGAACGTTAGAATTATGGAGAAGTTTCTCAAAGAGCACAAAAGGAACGACACACAGAGACGGCATATAGTCGCTCAGTATAAGAAGCTGAAACGCTTCTAAACGTAGGAGGAAAGGCAATGTTACAAGCATCACCGTTTGCAAGCGAATTTGCCGCAACCGTCAAGGCGTTCTATAAAGGCGTATACGGCCTGGATAGGGTCAGTGCTATCAGGATGGCATACGCCGAATATCCAACGGGGCAAAAACTATATCGGGGAGAGCTAGAGCAGATCGCTCAAATACTTGGGACTACCTTGTCTGGCGAAACCGCGCAGAATTGGGCGCTGCTGCTTCAGCAATGTATAGGCGGCCACGTCATCCCTGTGCCTCCATGCAGCGCAGGGGAGACAGTTCATCCAGTGTCTCGCGTCTGTGTTGCGCCGGAGCCTGTCTTGCCAGTTGCGCCGGAGCCTGTCTTGCCAGTTGCGCCGGAGCCTGTCTTGCCACATGTAGTGATCCCCGATCTGACACATCACGTCGCGGCCGGGGCAGGCAACGGAAACGGGATGCTGATAGTTCTGGCAGCGGCGGCTATTGCCCTGATGATCGTCCTGGACCGATAGGAGGTTCACTATGTACACGGCTAGAATTACGGGATCTGGTTTTGGCGGTCTGGGAGCCTTGCCCGCGCTCCTGGTGACCGGTATACTGGAAATGGTTAAATACAAGTGGACACAGGCGCAGATAAGGAGCCAGCTTGCGACGGAATACCAGGAAATGAAGAAACTCAGCGAGGCGCAGCTTACAGAACTGGCACTCCTTCTGGGCAGAGAGACCAACGTGGCAGAGTGGGAATGGTTCAATCTACTAAGATCCGCCCGGGACATGGCGCTTTTCGCGAACGGAACACCGGAAAATGGCGAACCGCCGCCAATAGGGCCGCCTCCCCCTGCGGTAAGCACAGCCACGTGGATCGCCATAGGAGCCGCCACGCTTCTGGCGCTTGTGGTATCAAGAAGATAGGAGAATGTATCATGTTGACAGCGACCGTCCCACGTTTTGGTGATGTTATGGGCCCATGTCAGGGCGATTACGGAACACGGCGCATATTCTATCTTGAGGGCGTCCGCGTGATATTGCCTGAAGCCGTGACGGAAAAGGCGCTCCGATGGCTCATTGACCAGGGAATGTCATTCAATGACGCCTATAGGAACGTCGGCTGGTGGGACGAAATACCGCCAGAGGGTATGAGGCGCTGCTGCTATGACGTTCTGCGTACAAAGTGGTATGACGCGACATCGGACACCTGGAAACTGAGCGGATGGGGTCATACCTGCGCTGGTTACTTCGGCTGTTTCGAGTCATACGTGGAAGCCCAGCGAGAGACGGCAAGGCTTGGACGAATCAAGATCGCCGAGGGAGTTTACGCCCCATCCCCGGCGGAGGAGGCTTGCATCAAGCAGCGGCATCATCACTCCAACAATATCGCGAGGGCATATACGGAGTGCGACGCCCTGGATATATTGCCCACATTCCCAGGCGCTGTTGAGGGGCTGAATAAGGTCATGAGATCCAGCATAACCACGCCCATGTATGAGATGATCAAAACGCTCTACGGCTTCAAGCCGGAGCCGCTGCCCAACCACGAACCGAACCATCACGCGCCGCCGCCGCCAGATGGAGACTGGTGGGCAAGCAACAAAAACTATGTTATTATCGGGGCGGCCATGATTGGAGCGGCGCTCCTCTTGCGAAAATGAAGCCAACGGCGCTACATCTGGAACCAGAGATCGACCGCCGCCTCGACGTTCTTCTGACTAAACCATGAGTGTCGATTCGAGAACACCAGATGGTATGTCCCTGCTGAACCAATAGGCACATCAATATTCCCGATTACCGCTTCGCCTGACTGATACAGGACAGTCGAATCCGCGTTTGCGGACCAATTCTGGAAGTTGAGATCGTTGAAGAGGTATACATATAAAGCCGTTCCCGCTACTTCCCTGAAGTGGCCCTGGAGCCGCACGTTTTTCATGTCCCATGTGACACTGAAGGACGTGCTTGAATAGTTTCCTGCCCTTATGTTTATCGTGCCCTTTACAACCGACTGGGACCGAGGGGCGTTCTCCTGCGCCGATAGCCCGCGCTCAAGCGCGTCTATCTCCTTTTCCTGAGACTGGACCTTCCTTTCCAGGCTCACAATGGTCGCGTCCTTCTCCGCGAGTTGCTCCTGACACGCGTCACTACCAACCTGGACCTTCCCTTCCAGGCTCACAATGGTCGCGTCCTTCTCCGCGAGCAGCTCCTGACACGCGTCACTACCAACCGGGTCGCTCTCGCTGCATCCAGCGCATACAGTCAGACAGCACAAGATAGCTATAGAAAGAACCTTATGAAGCATACCGAATCACCTCCTTTCGTTCCCATGCCTGCCCTTTAGTCGCCATCCGGGCATCCCAGCGGCTTAGAACATACAGGGCGCCACACAGTCAACACAAGAGACAACAGCTATTCAACAGAACGGCGACGACTAAACACACGCTTCCAGAATGGCGCCTCATGGTATTCCAGCAGCTTTTGAGCGGTTTCGGCGTTGCGCGTCATTTGCATTACTATTGCATTTTGTTGCTGGCTCGATTCCTGAAGGGTGGCCAACTGTTCAAGTAACACTTTAATCTGTTCGTCCTTTTCCTTCACTTGTTCACGAAGAAGCGCCACAATCGGCGAGACATCCGCAACAGGCTCCGCCACATCTTCGTCGGGGATCTCCTCCTGGATGACGACGCAGATCTTCCCTTTTTCCCTTGCCGTCTCCAGTTTTCCGTTCTTAATCCAGCGATAGACGGTGCCTCTGTCAACCCCACGCATCCGGGCGTATTCCGACGCACTGTATGTTTTTTCCTGTTGCATGTTTTCTCCCTGCTGTGGTATTATTGCTGCACTTGCTAAAGCGCCAGGTTTCCTTGAAAAGCTCTGTTGATTTTCTCTTTTCTCTGTGCTTGACAGTATCTGGGGAAGAAAATGGCGGTATCTGTCATTTTTTTGCTTGACATTGTTTTATGCCTATGGTAGACTATGCGAAACGGTACAACTGATATAACCAAAACCTATGAGAGAAAGAGGGTGGATCTTATGAGTGAGAAAGCCACTACAGTTCGAGCCCTGCTTCGCGTCGCGGACATAGCGGAACGCATGGCGGTATCTGATACGGCTGTACGGAAGTGGATCACCAAAGGCTTAACGGGCAGCAAGCTGAAAGCCACGCGCGCAGGCAAAACAGGTATGTGGCGCGTTGACCCGGCGGACCTGGAAGACTTCCTCACCACCAACGATAAGGACAAAGACGATCAAGCGTAAAGAAAAGGCCACCGAACAAATGCCCGCTTAGTGTTTGGTTAAGCGGTAGTATAGCCAGTCAACGCAGGTCGCAAAACATTAAACCACTTCGTGGTGAAACGCCTTGTTGCGTTTTGTAGTATACCACAGGCGGCTTTATGTGTCAACCACAATTTCACCAGCGACGAATTGCGTCAAGAAACATGGCGCTTTCTGTGGTAGGGGAAGGAAAACACAAAATGAGGTCACCGCTTCAAAAGTGGCGAAAGTCCAAAGGTTTTACGCAGAAGCAGCTCGCGACGCTATTGGGCATTTCAAACGGTCATTGGAGTGAGGTCGAGAATGGCATATCTCCTATAGATAAGAAGATCAAGTCGTTACTGCAAACAACCGGAGCTGACAATGTGATCGGGGAACAAGTTTCTTTCATGGAGACGCGAAGACAGGAGTTGCGCGAAAAGCTGGGCGCAGGGTAGGCAACTACGGCAGAACGTAAAATCGGGTAAAGATCCAAACGAGGGAAAGAAGTGCAAGGATGATTAACGGTATTTTAGGGAGGTTATCTCCAGGCGCGGATCTGGTAGTGCTCTGTAGAGGATGCCATTATCTTACAGGTACCTATACTACTATGGTTGATAGCATAGTAGAGCGGGATCTAAGCATAGGAAAGCGAGAGCCACATGCAAAGCCCACGTCCTAAGATGGCAGGGAACTGGAACCCAGTACCATCTGAGGTATCAGATGAAAAACTCATGCTATGTCATCCCTGTTGTGATCGCGTTTATCTCCGTCTTCGAACTGGGTTCCACGTCGAAGAAGACTATCGTTCTCCTGGCGAGTGGGTGACAGGAAAGGTGCGTGCTACAAAGAGGGAGATAATTGAAAAAAGCAAGGTTAAGAAAACCCTCTTCTACCGTACATTATGGCCGGAGCTGAAAGAAGTCGGCCTCGTCATAGACAATGGCGACGGCTGGGTGACTCTCCCCTACCTGTGGCGAAAAGAGGACGTGAGTATATCCCCAGTGGAAGTACGGGAAATGGGACAGGCGCAGGAGAAATCGGATAAGCGCGTAGAAGAACTGGAACGCGAGGTGGAAGATTTAAAACGTGATATGATACTCATGAAAAGAGAGATGGACTCCGGTGATAGTATCGATGAGCAGGAGCATGAATTGCCAGCGGAAAACGTCGCCAACCAATCAGTGAAGAGTACACCAAACGGACAAAGTAGTCCTCATAGCGGACAAAGTTGTCCTCATAGCGGACAAAGTTGTCCTCATAGCGGACACTCATCCTTTCTTAAAGAAGAGTCTAAAGTCTCTCTCTCTGTTAATAACATAATATCCGGTTTCTATAAAGGGATCGGTCAAGATAAAATTGCAAAAACGAAGAGAGAGAGAGGTCTTTCTGTTGGAAGAAAACTAAGAACGGACGGATTCAGTCTTGAGGATATCGCGTTTGCGGTGGAGTGGACACTTGAAAATGCGGAAAAAGAGCCATACGATTTTGCTATTATTGAGCATACGATAGGGCAGGCCTTAGCGGCGAGGGATAAAATTGCATCGGAAAGCCGGGCGATAGAGGAACGCGACAAAGCAGTAGAGGAAGAAAACTCAAAACGGGAGGCAGAGGAACTGGAACGCCAGGAGATCGAGACACACAAGGCGGACCTCAGCCCGGAAGAGCACGCAGAACTTCGGCAGAAAGCACACGAAGAACTGATTGAATTTGGAATCTCCGAACAGATGATAACTGATTTTCTCCTGAACATTAAGGAAAATGAGATCTTACGAAGGCAAATAGAATAAGAACGGTTGGACTGTGGCCGGCATTAAGGTGGACAGATCCATTGGTCCCGAAATCTCTGAAGAAAGGAGGTGCTATATTGGCGGATTATTTTTTGCATGGAGACAACGAGAGCCTGTATAAGATACTTGATGCTTTTAAAAAAGCTTGTCATGCTGAAGGTGTAAGTGTTGGCACGCTTAAAGTAGCAATCATTATCATGAGAGTCCTTGATAAGGGCAAGGATTGGGGAGTGATTGAGGAATTTGCTAACAAGGAGGCATTTTTGGCGGCGGCGCGCGCCGAGTCAGATGGCTGAAATGAGCTTTTACGAAAGCAAATAGAATAAGAACGGTAATTCGATAGTGGCATCGGCCACACGCATCGCAAAATTGCGATGCACTCCGACAAGAGATTTGACCGACGCCATCCTCATATTACCTCACCATTATACCAATGTCAACAATTACCATTTCTTAAAACGCTATTACCGCGTCTGCGTGTCAAGACGATTCAGCAAAAGGGAGGTGTTATCGGTGAATTATCTAATCGACGGAGAGTCTGCATCCCTGCAAAAGCTATTTCCTGTCTTCCAGGAGGCTTGTCACTCCCAGGGCGTGCGAGTTAATAGACTGAAGGCAACCCTGATTATCCTGAAGTTCCTGGGCGACGCCAAAGAGCAGGGCATAGTCAAGGAACTAGGGGGAGCCTTCGATAGCCCAGAAATCAGGATCCTGGAAAATCTGGGTCATTGAGGAGAGGGGAAGGCGGCCGGAAAAGGAGAACGCAATGGCTAGACTGTTTCGGGAAGTACAAGATTTCTATCTTATAACTGAACTTCAGGCGAAGGCGGAGGAACAGTATCCCCGCCTCCATCGAGACGAGGATTCTGAGAAATACCTCGCGGCTGTGATAGACGTTGCTATGGCGGAGATCAAGGAATTGCGGACAAAGGCAATCTTGCAGGAGACACACTCCGCAACTGTTCCCAGGGCAGTGTATGACGCCCAGACGAGGGAGTGCCTGGTCAAAACCGGCGCGATCAAGCGACTCGTAAGGGAAAACGAACACTTGAGGGAGATGAATTTGGCCAGCATAGCGGCCCTGGAGTACATTCTGCTCCTGGGAGCGGAGGAGGATCCTGAAAGCGGATCGTAGTGCTCACAAGAGTCTGGCACAGATTGAGACCTGGCAATATGCCATGGCGATAGATTGGATCAGCGACAAGAAGGTTTTACGTGAGACGGTTCCACCTGCTTATTCAGAGTATATCTTTAAGCAATATGTCAACCGTTCTTAAATTTGTGCCATTAGCTGCTGGAAATGGGGTTATTAGGAGGCAATTCCGGTTCTTTTATGCCAGGAATATCGGGAAAACGGCAAAATCTTGGGAGAAGTTAGCGGATAATTTTAGGCGGTTCTGGCGCTCACAAACGCCGAATCGTCAAAACACTGATGGATAAAGGGTTTAGGTGTGTTATACCGTGGCCACGACCAGGTGCGTTTTGGTCTGCATAAGATTTATTATGGGGCGTGTATCAATTATGCAATAGATGGGGCGCTGCCCTAGGAGGTACATCATGGGAGAGTGGAGAACAAGAAGAGGCTTTGGCTCTGATGAGATTGCTGACATTCTTGGGGACGCTGTGGAGAAAATAGCCGCGCTTTCCGTGGAGCCACGTCTATGCGACTTGGCGGACGCGCTTGAGTTTGTCAGTAGAGGGGCGCTAATAGTTGAGATCCATCGAAAGGCACCCGTGCGTGAAGACGGCATGTCCATGAGTCTTTCAGATCTCAATAATACTCAAATCTTCAGCACAATCCCAAATCGGGGCCAGTTTACGCAGAGAGTATGCAATCACCAACCAAGAACGGAGGACAGCTATGCCGGAACCAATGATACTAGTCGATAGGTGGTTTTTTATTCGGAAAGTTGAACCAGCTCTGGAGGCTATGGGCTTGACGGCACGCTACAGCGTCACAGATTCGCCACGCGGGCACGTTGTTATCCATACTGTAAGTGAAACCGTGAAGTATCCTTTTCCTCAGAAAGTAAGATTGGACTTCATAAAGATCCTTGATAGATTAGCAGCCACTTCGGATGATGCAGGCGGCAAATTGCCATGGCACTTTGCCGGTGAGGACGACAATTTACAATGGCACGAATACGGTTACGGTTACGGCGGCATTGCTTCTGTGTGTTGCCACGAAGTCACCGTGGCCCCACCGCCACAGCCAGACTCCAAGCCACTGCCACCACTGGAGCGTCCTGTGTTTGACATGACTGCGCTCAGGGAAGACCCGGAGAACGACCGCAGGATTCGGGAATACTCTGACCACATGATCATAGTGAAGTCGGAACACATGGTCCAGACGGTCAAGCCGGGCTTTGCTGCAAGTGGCTGGATCTACGCCGGGAACCAGTATGGTGATGGGACGGTGGGGCTTCAGGTCGTCCTGGCTGGGGATGACAAAGTGGTGGATCCTGCTACAGTGCTGAAGGTGCTTAAGAGTCTACATGTCCCTCACAGGTTACACCATCGAAGGCCGGAACCCAGGGACGACAGGATGATGGGCGGCGGGGAGTTTGACCGGGAGGACGAGGATCTGGGCGACGAGGGGAGTCCGCCCTTCCTGTACCCCGCTGACGCGGCTATTCAAGAGGCGGCGGAGGCGGCTTTGAAAGCAATGGAGGCACAGGCGCAGTTAAAAGCCACGCGGAAAGAACAGTGGGCAGCGCCAGGACTTACCCCTCTTCAGGACCCGCCAGCCAGCCAGTATGACGCGACCGGCGCATTGCGGGTAGGAGAGGGTGAAGAGATGAACATTAGAGGGGTGTACATTGAATCCAACGACGAGGCGGAACTCAGACTGGAGATCGGTTCCAATGTTATAACAGTCGTCACTAGCTGCGAAAAGGCCACGTTCTTTCTGACAGAGGCCGGAGCGTTGAAAGGTATAATTGGGCGCGACAGACACAGACTGCGCTGAACTGGCGCGGCTGTTGCGGAGTCTTGTTTAGAGAAAGAAGTAACTACAGAGGAGGCAGAATCAGATGGGGGAAGAGAATCAGAAAGAGACGCGCTCGACGAACAGGGAGCGGGTAGTCAATGAGTTTGTGGAGCACTTAACCGAGGACGGAGCGCCAGGGGAAGTCGTGTCCATATACAAATCCATGGGCGATTGGTGTTACTGCGCATTTGCGGCTGGGAAGATGGCAGCACGGCGCATGGAACTTGAGGGCGATATAAAACCGGACCAGGTATTCGAGATTGCGATGGAATTTGCGAAGATAATCGCGATGAAGATAACGCTGGCTCCACAGGCTTCGGAGCTTGTGACACCAGAACTCAAAGTGTGGGGGCCAACATGCTAATCTGCCGGACAGCTATCGGCGGTAATGAGGGGATAAGATGGAATTCTTTTACCTAGACCACAACGCGACGACGCCAATGCACCCCGACGCCATTGAAGCTATGAGGTGGGTACAGAGGGAACACTTCGGAAATGCGTCCAGTATCCATTCATGCGGATCCGACGCGAGGCGGCGGCTGGAGGATGCGCGCGGGAAGATCGCGAAAATGATCGGCTGCAAGCCAGGAGAGCTTTATTTCACGTCTGGCGGAACGGAGGCCAACAACTGGGCTTTTCACGGAATCCTCCGGGAACGCCGACACACCGGATTTATCACGTCCACCGTAGAGCACAAATCTATCCTGGAGGCTGCGGCGCATCTGACGTGGGATCGCACTTGCCACAACATCCCTGTCGATAAGGACGGAATTGTGGAGCTTGCTAATGTCGATTCGGATCTCAAGAAAATTGAGGACAATCTTCTCATAGAAATTGAGCCAGCTTGTCTTGTTTCCATCATGTTAGCGAACAATGAGACCGGCGTCATACAGCCAGTGGGGGACGTGGTGGATGCAGTTAAGCATCTAAGCCCGGGCTCCCTGGTTCATACGGACGCGGTTCAGGTGTTCGGAAAGCATCCGATCAACGTGGTGGAGCTTGGCGTTGACATGATGACTATCTCAGCTCACAAGGTGGGGGGCCCGAAGGGGATCGGGGCACTATACGTCCGGGAGGGCGTGAAGATAGATCCGCTGATTCGGGGCGGACACCAGGAGCGCGACCGGCGCGCCGGGACGGAAAACGTGGCGGCGGCGGTGGGCTTCCAGGTTGCGGCGTCCCTGAGACTGGAGAATCTCAAGGAATACTCAGCGGCGGTCAAAAAACACCGCGACGAGCTTGCTGTTAGGCTATTGGACATGCTTGACGGAATCTGGGTGAACGGCGGCGAACGAGAGCGACTCTGTAACACGCTCAACGTGCGCTTCCGTGGAGTGGACAGCGAGGCTCTGGTCCTCTTGCTCTCAGGTCTTGGCGTTCTGGTATCCAATGGCTCCGCTTGCGAATCTGGTGCTCTGGAAGGTTCGCACGTTCTGCAAGCTATGGGTCAGAGCGAAGAGGATAGCCGCAGCGCAATCCGCTTTTCATTTTCGGACGACTTGCCAGGTGCAGCCGTTGAGATGATAGCGCAGCGCGTTATCGAGTCAGTCAACTCGCTCAGAGGTATGTCAACCGTAACGCTATAGGAGAATGTCGATGAAGGAAGTAACAGAAGAATCTACGACTGAAGGAACTGTCATTGAGCGGAAGGAAGAGGAACGAATCTGTCCATATTTGGATATCCAATGTCAAGAAATCTGCCCCGGGTGGATCGCTGTGGTAGACGATTGTCTTTTCCATATATGTATGACGGAGGTCAAGGAGACCTTTAGAACGGCGGCGCAGTATCTTGACGAGCACCTGGGACTTGCCGGCGGTGTTGGCAGGGAGACCATCACCGGTCTGAGGCAAGTTATGAACGGCACAGCGAGCAATGAGCAGAAAGAGATCGTCCGGTCGGTTCTGGGCAGCCTGATTTCAACTGGTGTTCTGACAAAGATCACCACGTTGACAGTCCAGGACATATCGAACCTGGTGTCAAAAGTGGAGAGCAAGATAACTTTCGCATTCTGCACGCTGTTCCAGGATGATTAGGAGCGTGAGGAAAGATGAAAGGACCGCTGTGGCAAAATGGAACGGGGAGGAAGTAAGCCAAGCAGAATACAGGAGGCTATGGGGACTAGCGAACCCGGAAAAAGTGAAAGAACATCACCGTGCCTATGTCGAAAGGCGGCGCAAGGCTCACGAGCCAGAGGTGGTTCACTTCAGCGCATTTTACGATTTGCCAAAAAAAGAATCTCAACGGTATAGAGATGCTTTTGAGTCTGGAAGCTGGCGCAGAAAGAAAGAAGCGTGATCCGGCATGATATTCGTAGCAGATCTGCACATGGGCAAGGGAGACGGGAGCGATGATTTTTCCCCAGAGGCAGAAGAGGCGTATCTGGAGTTCCTGGACGCGACCAGGTGTCATCAGCACTTTATCGTTGGCGATGGCCAGGAACTCTGGCAAGCCACCAGATCCGAAGTTCTAGCGGCGCATCCCAGGGTGTTCACTCGATGGAGTTCCCTGTGCCGAGAAGTGACGCACATCCCAGGCAATCATGATCCCGACGATCAACGCCCGGATCGAATGGTGGTCGAGAGCGGTGGGCGCTTAATCTTAGTGCTCCACGGGCATCAGTTCGACCCCGTAAACAAGACACGAAACGGACTCGGGCGCTATGTGACTCTAATAGTAGGCTTCCTGGAAACGCACGTGCACAAAGATGCTGACATTTGGCTGGGCAATGTTTATGCCAGCAGTTGGCTGAGCGAATTTTATAACATCGCAGAAAGGCGAGCGGCGCAATACGATCAGAGCGTGGCTGCGCTTGCGAAGGAGCTGGCTTGCAGCGCCGCCGTGTATAGCCACACGCACTTGCCTTCACTTAATGACGTGGATGGCGTGCTGGTGGCCAGTTGCGGCTGCTGGACCAAGCGGTTTGCACAGGGCTATCCCTACGTGCAAATTGTTGATGGATCCATACAGTTGAAGTGGTGGGGCTGAATTTGTAAATTGACAGTGACCAAAACCAGGAAGGAGATATTTATGGATACGCGAAGAGTTATGGTGACGACGATTTTGGCAGTAATAGCTCTGATGGTATGGACGACCTATGCCATGAACAGAAAGGCGGAAGCAAACGGCGAGCTCCTGGCATTGCTTGTCTACGGGCAAGCATCAATACCGCCCTGGCGTCCTGTTATTCCTGTACCTGCGATAGTTGACGTACTGAAGGATGGTCAGTTGAGTTTGTGTATGCAGGCGCGTGATGTACTGACTGCACAAATAGCCAATGTGGAGAGTAAGCCAGTAGGATATTATCTTACTGTTTCGGATCCATCCTCGCCGAATGGTCAGACACGTGTCCCTAAAGAAGAATGGGTATTGGAGGCGAACGCTGCTCTCGCTGTTCTAGATGCTCATATAAACGCGCTGCAATCTAATTAGGATACCGAAAACGCTCTAATCGTGGATGATCTTAACGCTTGTTAAGTGGATCCAGCTCTAAAGCTTAACAAGCGTTAATTTTCCCTGAGCGGAGCTCCTGGAATCCACCTGAACCTCCCCCGCCGTCTTTTGCTTCAGCAGAACACATATTGCATAATCGGCCATTCCTATTTGCCCATACAAGCGATTTGATCCTCTGGCTTTGGAATGCCAAGCAAGGAGGTAGGTATTTAGCTTGTGGGGGCTGTTCTGTGCGAGGATATGTGGCGCGTGTGCGTGATCGGGGAGGTCGTTTCAGATCGTTTTGTGCTTTTTAGCCGGTTTCCATTTGCTCCTGAAGGAGGAACGTCTCCCGCGTTCCTTCATCTGCAGATGAATTATGCGCTGCATGACCCGCCATTTTTGGTCCGATGCTTTTTCTTGTCCACGCTAGGAAGTGAGCAGCGCATAATAGATCTTACTCTTTCACGGATACGGGCGTCTCGGGAACTTGTCAACTCTGCGTTCGATTCCCCGCAGCTTGACGTTGTAATCAGGGGAAGTCCCGCCCCGCGCAAGCCCCGTCTGTCGGTTGTGTGTGACTGCCCCGTTGTCAACCATAGGCGTAGCGTTGAGCGGTAAAGTGTAAGCGATATTTCCTGGAAAGTTTGGCATTTTTTTAACTCTTCTAATGTTATCGCACCCATTCGCGCCAAAAGCCGCGATTAGCTACCACTTTTGGCGCGAAACGCAACGTTACGCCGTTCTTATGGCAAACGGCGCGGCCAGAGGTTGATTGCTGAAGAAAACGGTGTAGACCTTCGCTCCGACTGTGATCGTGTCCAAACTGGCGAGGCCCCCTCCGTCGCTGTCAAAGAAGTATTTCATCTGTCCATATGCCTCAAAAGCGCCACCGATAGGCTCATAAGCAACGACAGGCCATAGCATGTACGTCGTACCATCGAAGGCGTTGGGGTTGGAAGTACCAATGAGGGGTATGCCGTCGCTATAGGCTCTCGTCAGCATCGCGGCATTCCACACCCCATCATGTCTGCGGAGGTTTCGTGCGTCTCGTGTGCCAGCCCCCATAACAGCGACGCATTCGCTATATTCGCTCAGGGAAACCCCGGGATAGGGAGCCACCAAGCCACCAGGGAAAGGGGCCACCAGTCCTCCCCACCAGCACGAATAGTAGAGGGCGGCCTTCTGCACCACCAGGATAAAGCAGTCTTTATCCCCACTAATCCAGTAGTTTATAGGGAAATCAGCACCGGCGATAGTTTCATCTGTATATATTCTGTGTGTTCCGACAGCGTCGTCCTGGACGCAGATGTTCATTTGAACGACGTTTCTAGCGTAAGTGACATAGATATTTTCGACCCCACTTTCCCCTCGCGAAAAGCACGTGACCCCGTCAGTCATAAAACCCGTATCTCCCAGGTCAGTCCACCCACGTCCAACTAGAAACGCAGCAAGCGCGTTATATAGAGCCGCATAACTGGCAACGATTCCAGAAGTCGAGGCGAATGTTCCATCTGGAATCCCCATAGGAAGCACGCCGCCCGTGCGAATCACGAAGCGGTTTGCAATGCGGTCGCCTAACGTGATCCAGGATGTTGTCGCGCCAGGCCTGCCCGTATCAATCGTGTCCTCTGCGCTGACGCCCCCTGCCTGAATCTCTCCAGATATGTGCATCAATTGTCCCGCGATTTCGTTGTTGTCTCCGAAGTACGTCCCGGGAATCGAAACGCTGCCGTCGAAATTATCTACGCGGCTGTCACACATGTAGGGATTAACCGAGA
>Ga0222637_1000192_pt1 | contig 32422 bp, 55 predicted proteins | sample AntAcemetagen143_FD_181149 | JGI IMG/M metagenome (GOLD analysis project Ga0222637, IMG submission 181149) | Saline water microbial communities from Ace Lake, Antarctica - #143 | ecosystem: Environmental > Aquatic > Non-marine Saline and Alkaline > Saline | place: Antarctica: Ace Lake...
AAAAAAAAAAGTCCAGGCATTAAAAACATATCTTGCAAAGTGTAAAATGCTATGTTCAGCTAATGCAGCAAATGATATTGAAAATCTTATAAATGAGCATGTATGTGTTGGTGAAATATGGGATAACAGCAATATAATATCGTTTGTTGAACTCGAATGGTACTGGGAAGACGGTGAGGGTCTCACAACAAAGATGCTGATTAGATTAGCAAGATATTTTGAAGACGGCATAGTTTGGTTAGATAATCAACCACGATGTTATATCAGGGATGGGAAACTATACAATATAGTAACTAAACATAGCACAGGAAAACTCCTTATGCTAACCAAAGAACACAAGGTAAGAAAACGTAAAGATAAGAAAATTGGAATAATATTATTCGAAGGAGAATAAGGATGAAAGAAAAAACAAGAAATGATGTAAAGGGTGAAGAGTATATGAGTGATGAAATCAAAATCTGGTTGAAAAAAAACAGAGGAGGTTTATTAATTACAGACCGTCAAATAGGGAAGTCAAGGGCACTATTGGAGCTATTGCATGAAGATGAAGATTCTTACATACTGTCAGACTCATTGAAATCGAGAAAGGTAATGAGAAGGAAGTATAGAGAAATGTTCAGCGATAATAAGGTAAAAAGAATCATCATTGCATCAGGAATAATAGACATTAACAAAACATACATTGATGAATATCTATGGCATAAGATATTATATAAGAAGTTTAAAGGGGCAGTGAGCTCTGTTGATTTCTCAGTAGCAATGATATAATAATATAAAAACAAGGAGAACAAAATGGGATTAACCCCTAAAAAGATGTATGAAACTCTAGTATTTATGATAGAGAATAAAGAGCCGGTCATGTTGGTCGGATCACCAGGTATTGGTAAAACGGAAATCGTAAGGCAGGCATGTGAAGCTACAAAAAGAAAGCTTGTTATAATGCACCCGGTTGTGTCATCTAGCACAGATTTCAAAGGTCTTCCATTCCTAAGCAAGGATGGTAATTCGGCAGACTTTAAGCCATATGGCGATCTCCGGATACTGTTAGAGGCAACGGAAGATACAGTATTTTTCCTCGATGATTTGGGACAGGCCCCGGCCTCAGTTCAGGCCAGTTGTATTTTACCAGGAACACTTGTTCTGGGAGAGAGCTATAGGGATATAAAGGACATTGAGGAAGGTGAACTGGTAATTGGTGATGATGGTAGTATGCACAAGGTAACTCACAAGTTTGAACATGATTATGACGGAAAACTATATGATATATCGTCCGTTAATAGGGTGCCAATAACGGCTACGGAGGAACACCCTTTTGAAGTAATAGAGGGATACCAAAGAGGGAATACATATTACAGTAAAAAGAGTGCTGTTTTTGCTCCTGTGTGGAAAAAAGCAAGTGAATTAGTTGTTGGAGAATATGTAGGGACACCAATTATAGAACCATATATTAACGTTAAAGAACTCTATGTTGATACAGTAGGTTCATTTAAAAGAACGGTAAAGCTTAGTAATGAATTTGCTAGGTTTTTAGGATATTATGTTGGTAATGGGTATTGTGTAAATCACCCTAAGGTAACAAGGGTCAATGTATGCTTTAATCTTGCTCACAAAGATAAGATAGATGATTGTAGGAAAATAATGGGAGAAATATTCGGTAAGCATGTATTCGAGAAAATAGACGGTAATTGCATACATTTAGGGATACATGATAAATACCTCAAGCATTTCTTTCATAAACATTGCGGAGATGATGTCTATGACAAGAAGATACCTGAGTTTATACTATATCATAAGAACATTAAATACCTGATAGAATTTCTTAAGGGATACTTTTTAACTGATGGATATTTGATGGTAGATAAGGGAAAGAAAAGAGGTCTATCCTACTCTACTGTTAGTAAAAAACTTGCTCTTCAAACACAAATGGCTTTCACTAGATTAGGTACTATCCCTGGTATAAAAATAAAACCAGGAGGTAAATCTGAATTCCCTGGCGGAAGAGTATACATGTGTAAAGAATCGTATGTTGTGCAAGTATCTGATTCAGAAGCATTAATGAAAATAGGCGTAGAAAAAGACGAGTTACGTGTAGTAAGATATAGTTTTATTCACGATAACAAAATATGGACAAGAATAACAAAAATAGATAGCCACATTGATTCATGTAAGGTATATAATCTTGAAGTAGAGGGAGTTAATACCTATACTGCAAATAACTATATCGTACATAATTGCATGCAATTATTACTAGAACGCAGACTGAATAATCATAAGGTTTCAGACAAGATAACATTCATTGCAGCAACAAACAGGAGAAATGATAAAGCAGCAGTTCAGGGTATACTGGAACCTGTAAAAAGCAGATTTTCTGCACTAATAGACCTTGAAGTAAGCGTAGATGACTGGGTAGATTGGGCTATGAAAAATAAGATGCCAGAGACTATAGTTAGTTTTGTTAGATTCAAGCCTACTGTAATTACAGAATTTATACCAAGCCCTCACATTGTAAACACTTCTTGTCCAAGAACAGTTGCAAACGTAGGTAGGTTGATCAATAAAAACATACCTGAATCTTGCAAGTTGGAGATAATTACAGGAGCAGCCGGACAGGCATTTGCTATTGAATATATTGAATTCAGTAATGTCTATAAAAACATCCCGACATTTGCTGACATACTAAGAAATCCATCTAAATGTATTTTACCGGAAAAAGTTAGTGAAAAGTATGCAGTATCGGGAATGATTGCGTACAATACCAAAAATTCAAAGACATTTGACGCAGTAATGGAGTATATTTATAGAATGCCTATGGATTTTCAGGTAATGATAGTTAAGGATACCCTTAGGTTACATAAGGGTTCTCGTACTTCCAAAAAATTCAATGAATGGGCTAGCAAACACTCAGAAATGATATTAGATTAAATTAAAAGGAGAGAATTATGAAAGGACGAAACACAATTATTATACAACTGACTATCCATAAGTGGTCAGGAATAAAGATTGACAGAAGAGCTACAAAAACCGTTAACATGGAATACAAAGCTAAATCATCGGGTAACTTTTTCAAGAGTCTTGTATCGAAGAAAATGATTGATGTAATAAATAAAAAAGCATCAGAAATCAGACAGGCACATTATAAGCATTCGCTTCCATTCTTGGATAATGGAGCGAGAATTGTTCCGGTAGCAGCATATTTTAAATATTTGGCTGTGGTAAATGAGTTGAAAAGGGAATTTAATGATCTGGCAGATGTATTTGTAGATAAATACGATGAGATGTTGGAAGACTCCAAAGAAAGACTGGGAAATCTATTCAATCCAAGAGATTACCCTAGTAAAGACATGGTAAGGAAAAAATTTGCAATAGATCTGATAAAATTGCCTTTTCCTGAATCAAATGACCTAAGGGTAGAGCTTGAAGAAGAAGAGATTCTTTCTATCAAGGAAGAATTTGAGGAACAAATGGAAAATACCATTGGGATGGCAGAAAGATCCATCTGGGATAGACTTGAAGAAGATATTAACGCTTTTAAGTCTGCTATGGAATCAGGCAGGATATTCAAAAATACTACCATCTATAAGTTGATTCCACTGTGTGAAATAATTCCAACACTTAATTTTACTGGTATGGACGGAGTAGATGAAGTGTGTGACGACATTAAAAAGGATATCATAGGAACCTCCCCAGAAGCAATAAGGAATGACGACGATTTGAGGGAAAAGATGCTTAAAAACGCAAAGGCTATCTCTGACAAGATCACCAGGAAGAGATATGGATTATGAAGAAATAAAAAAAAGAGTTCTTAAAGCACGTATGCAGATGATCATCAGCAGTCCGTTTTTTGGTTCATTGGTATTGAGGCTCAATGTAGTTATGATGCCGAATATCACAGATACAATGGCAACAGATGGAGTGTATTTAGTATACCACCCAGATTTTATTCAAAGCATTACCAACAGTGATTTAGAAGCAGTAATATGCCATGAAGTTTTACATTGTGCTTTATTGCATCATTTAAGAATCGGGAAACGTGACAAAGAGAAATGGAACGTTGCCTGTGATTATGTGGTTAATTTGATCATAAAGGACGAAACAACATACAAGTTACCAAACAGTGCTCTGATTGACGACCAATATAAAGGGAAGTCTGCGGAGCAGATATATACGATGCTACCGGACAAAGACCAGTTAGGGAAAGAAATAACTGATTCTGGAAATTATGGCAGGGTTGATAAGTATAGTGGGAAAGGCGATGACAAAGGTGATGGTAGCTGTGATAAGAGCAAAGAACAGGAAGGAATAGACGGATTGAAAGAGTCTATGGCATCATCCTACGATAAAAGCATCAAGGAACAGGAAACAATCTGGAAGTCTAATATTGCATCTGCTGTTATAGCCGGAAAGGTTGCTGGTAAAGGAAGTGCGGGATTGTTTAGAAGAATGGAAGATCTTTTAGAACCACAATTCCCGTGGAGTGTGATAATGTCGAGCTATATGACTGAGATGTGTCGTGACGACTTTTCTTGGGATAAACCTGACAGGAGACTTATATATCTTGATATATACTTGCCAGAGCAAGAAACTACTACTCTTGGTGATATTGTAATCATGATAGATACATCTGGATCAATAACAAATGAAATGCTAATGATGTTTGCTTCTGAGTTGGTATCAATACTTCATTCTTATCCGGCAACAACTATAACGGTAATGTACATAGACTATTCTGTCACAAAAGTTGAAGAAGTAACCATCAGTGAACTAAAGTTCAATGCGATGGGGGGGGGTGGAACCAGCTTCGTACCTGGATATGTATATCTTGAAGAAAATGGTATCTATCCCAATCTAGTATTATATTTTACAGATGGTGAATGTGATAGTTATCCAGAGGAACCAAGTTATGAAACTCTCTGGGTTTGTACACAAGGTAATTTTAATCCTCCTTTCGGGAAGGTAATCGAATTTAATATGGGGGATAAATGACAATAAAATGTATGCCTGGAAGCAATCTAGCTGCTAGCATACCGTTTAATTGTATGGGGGAGATGACGTTCTTCGGAAAGAAATCTTCCCTATATATTAACGAGTATTTTGGTATAATAGCACAGGAGACAGGTGGTGAGTATAAATATATACTGATAAATAATCCATTAAATAGCTACTTTACTCTTGATAAATTAATATATGATAATGGATACAAAGAAATGGTAAAAAAAAAGTACGGAAATAAAGGATAATAATTAATATCTTGACAGAATTTAATCAAGGGAAGTAAATAAATAAATAGGAGGTAATGTGTCCGATAAAGATAAAAAAACTAAACCAAAACAAAAAACAGGCAATAGTAATAAAGACAAAGATAGTCCCATGATAAAATATGGAACCAATCCGGCGGATGTAGACAAAAATAAAAGTAAGTAGGGAGAATAAATGAACAAAATACAGGTTGTAGAAGCTATTAAGGGATCGTTTAATAAGGGAAGTAGCTCTATTGAAATACTATTCGTCTTAAACGATGGTAAGCCAAGGCGCATTATAACCAATATGGCAGCACTATTAAGGATGGTAAGAAATAGAAACCTTAATATCTATAGCATGTATGATCATGATACTGGTATTCTTATGTCTATGGACGATAACTTTCATAATAATGCGGTATTTTATTATGACCTAGAAATAAATTGAGGTAAATATGAAATTGTTTAAAGGTTACATAGAAGAAGTTGATCAGGAGACTTTCGAGTTAACTGTAAGCATGTATGGAAAGAGAGCAGACTGGTACTCTTGGGTCAAAAGGGTTGTACCGTTCAACCAGTATGGAAAAAGCATGGGAATTAAATTAGGTTTGCCGTGCATATGTGCAGTTATAGAAGACACGACGTTCATGCTTGGGACATATGAAGAACATAACAAGCCGTTTGAAGATATTAACGTGCTTGATTGTGATGAACAGATCATGTGGGCAGGAGAAACAAGAGGTCTAATAACCAAACCGAACGGAGATATTGGCTTAATTAGGATACTCGATAACGGAGATGGCACCACAGAGAGAAATCCAATACTGTATTATGACAAGCTAAAAGAGCAGATAAAGATGTCTGCAGATAACATTATATTGGGAGCAATTGGTGCAGGATCCCGTGGGAACTTCATAATTGAGAAGGATGTCTTAACTGGTAATATTGCCTATATCTTTGAGGGAAAAACAAACATAAACGACAGGGGGTCAAGATTTAGAATCGTAATATCTAACCCTATAGTACCCACTAAGACAAATAATACCAATATCATACCATCAAGTCTATTCAGTGTAAAGATAGACACTACTCCTAGTAACATACTACCCACTGATACTTTAGAAAGTAAAAGTGTTAGCATAGACATTGGCAATCAAAGCAATGGTGTTAACGGGATTACGATATCATATGAGAATTTCTGTGACATAGTTTTGGGTAGTATGTTGTCTGATCCTAAACATCTTTTCAGTATTAAAACAGCAACTGGGTCATCAATAAATCTTAAGAATGATGGTGAAATATCAGTCATGTCTCCGGTAAATAATGGTATAACAATTAAGCCAGATGGAAGTATATCTGTTACATCAGTAGCAGGGGTTTCAATTTCAATAGATGTAGCTGGTAATATAAACATGTCATCAGCAGGTACGATTGACGTTAAGGCAACCGAGATATCTCTACACGGACTAATAAACCTAAATACAGCACTTGGTGCATCTGCGTTCACCGCAATCGTTATATGCCCCCTTACAGGAGCAATACACACTATGTCAACCGCACAGGGATTGCCGTCAGGATGACAATAGAAGATGTTAAGGTAAAGGTATTGGAGTATCTCGAAGGGGCGGAAAAGTATGGATTTGCTTATGGAGTAGGAAGGAATACCTTATTGGATCATTATGGAATTGAAACTAAAACAAAAGGTATCTATATATTCAATAGGGCAATATACCAGATGGTAAGGGATGGGGTAATTTATGTTACTAATTGTGGACATTATAAAATTAATAGGGCCGGACGTTAATCCGGCCTTGTATGGCTACGCTTTACTTTCCATCATAACATTTTCATCGACTGGAACGTTTATACTATGTCCCATGAGAGTCTGAGCATTATTTATTTCAGTATGTGTTGATGGTGGTGTACATATATGACTTTTACCATAATCAGGTAGCATATCCAATTTTTTAAGGTCTTCATAGTTATCAGAAGTAAAACCCTTAAGGTATTGTTTTTTGAAACTTTGGCATATATAATAATAATTTGATGATAATTGAACAACTTCACTCTCATTAAATCTATAATCAGCAGCAAGTATCCCGTCAAAAGATCCCCTTATATTGAATGTTTCCTGCTCATTACCGTAGTGACGTAGGTAAAAGCTTATGCTTCTATAAAGTTCCATAGATAACGAAATGAATGTCGTCTTGTTTAATGTTTCAGCATAGCCAAGAACGGTAAGGATAGCCTTTGACAATGCAACACTAAGTTGTTGATCATTCTTTTTGCGATAGCCATTAACTCCGTGAGTATAATAAGAATCACGGATACAAACCTCACCATCTTCAAAGACAAAGTAAGATTGTCCTTCTGGTGAATAATCGATTGGATAAGTAACGTCGGGGGTTAAGTGAAACCACTTTGGTTTCAAGTTTACTGTAAACATAAAATCTCCTATAAACAAACAAATTTACTCCACATCGGAGCATGTTACGAATAAAAATAAGATGAACAATAATGTCAATAAAAAAGGAATAAAACATTATGACAAAGATAAAAGCTGAAGAAATAAATAAAATAACGATGGATATATGGAGATTGATAAGTAAGAACTATCATAAATATGGGTTAAATTATCCTAAATTGGTGGTGTACATGAATGAACTATTATATAATCATATCGAATCCATTAACCAAAGTCTTGGTATTCTAGAACATAGAGATCCTACCAAAAAGTACCAATATAAAACTATTTATGGATGTAAATTAAAAGTGGTTGAATCAGATAATGAGGAGGAATATTATTATGAGGTTAGGTAGATAATGAGTAAAGTACAAAAAAGAGAAAAGATATCTATTTCGCTTGGTAACACAAAAATGGGTAAAATACCAAGTGTATCATTACCCCCGATAGTAACTTGCCAAGACATGGTCCCGTGTGCACAGGAGGGAAGTTGCTATGTAATTAAAAACATGAAATATGGGACGGTAGTAATGGCATATTCAAAAAATTTAGATATATATACCAAAGATCCTGATGAGTTTTTCAATCAGATAAAGGGTTATCTTATGCTTAATAGGCCACAGTATTTTAGGTTTCATGTTGGTGGAGACATACCTTGCCAAGATTACTATGATAGGATGGTAAAGTTATGTGAAGAACACAAAGACACTGAATTCATGTTCATGACAAAAAGCTATATGGACGGGCATTATAAGAAGTGGATGGCAAACCCTATAGGTTCCCCACTAAAAAGAGATATTAATTTCAATATTGTGCCAGATAATTTGAATATTATAATATCTACGTGGCCTGGTTATCCAATACCACGAGACCTTAGAGAAAGATTTCCGGTAGCATGGTTAGACGACGGTAGGGATGGTAGGATACCTGATGATGGGTATATATGTAACAAAAAGTGTGATGAATGTTTGCATTGTTGGTCGAAAGACAGGAAAGACGTGGTGTTCAAATTACATTAATAAAGTTGACACAGATATTAAAATTATAATAAAAGGCGTGTATGGAAAATATTATGAATTATAAGATAAACCGATTTATCGGTGATAAAAAACCAAGGAGGATCGAATGAAAAAGATCAAAGGATGTTTTATCGTGATGCTATTAATGATCATTATAGCATTACCACTGTTGGCAGATGCCGGTACAGATAACTGGGTGGATCTATCGCCTGGATATGCTCGCGAAGCAAATAAAAACATATGGGAGGTGGTGCCTGGAATTGTTCAAGACGAGAATGTGCACTACTACACAAGTCATAATGATGACTGGAACATTGAAGCCGATAAAGGTGCACACTTTACCGTTTTCGCAGCAACTGAGATACTTATAGACTGGTCCTTAACTGAATTAATGGGCCTTGATTATAGAATACCTGGAACAAATATTAATTTATGGAAATTCGTCGGACCGGCTATACTGACCCCCTTAGCGTTCATAACAGAGAACAATTTTGGGGTAAAAAACACGAAGGACTCGCAATACGATTTATATGGATTAGCGTTCGGATTTGCGGTGAGACTACTTTAATACTGAGATAACAACCCCCATCTTACCATAGATGGGGGTTTACTTTCTAATAAGGAGAAAAATATTATGCTTAGTGCATCACACAGACTTGGATATAAAGACAAAGAGACTGGTAGGGTAGAAAAGTTACCTTTATCTACTCTTGATTATGATCCTGAGGTAACTGCTACTGAAATGTATCTAGACGGATATGAAATATTCGAGTGGAGATATAGCATATCCCGTAGTAATTGGGGTAAGATGAAACCATGGACCCCAACGGATGCGAAGCTCATTAAAAAGAAGAACCCCCAGATTGAGGATGAAAATGGCTACGAAAGAGGAATAAGGGACCTAAGCAAAGAGGAGAGAAAAACACTTTTGAAAATGCTTAGGAATAAGAAAACGGCAAACGAAATCATAGATACCCTGAAAATGAACTACAAAAAAGTTCTAGAAATAGGTCAAAGATTTAGAAGGGGAGAACTTAAGAAATAAGGGAGATTGGTATGAAGTGCAAAAAATGTGGTTCAAAGCTAGTACTATCTAAGACCAGTAAGAAGAGAGTTGTTTACGTTAATTGTCCGAAATGTGGGAGGATTGACGCTTTTTTAATGCCTGAATTGTCTAAAATGCATAAATACAGGCTGAGATAATAAGGAGATATAGATGGATGATAAGAATGATTTTAAGATAAAGGTTCCAAAATGTTGTGGTACATGTCGTGACTGCACTCCAAATAATCCCCAGGCTCATATCAACCCAACTACAGCTATAAAGAACTGGTGCATTATTAAAGACTGTGAGGTTGATTATTTGGATGGGACTGATTGTGATGATTACGATGAAGCTTAGGAGATATCATGGAACTATGTGAAGTAATAGAAAAGGCTAAAGAATTGGGATTGACAGTAAAAACATGGGAATCTGGAGGTAGATTCAGTTGCATTTACGCTACTATTTTCGATAATAGAAGCGAATGGAATACTACCGTTGATGCCTATCAGGTAGATGATGATATTTGCATTGACTTTCTAAACAGGAAAGACGAGCTATATTATTTTATAGACAATAAAACAGTTTACCTTGATGGTGAGACGGTTAATAACTTATATTATGATAAGGAAGAGAAAAGATTAGGGGGAAAGTATACAAACCTACATAGAGAAGAATTGACCAATAAAATAGCAGAAACAACGTTAAAACTGAACAAGGTCAAGCAGGAAATAGCCAAGATAATCAATAACAAAGGATAAAATATGAATAGAAAAGAGAAATGGTCTATATTGGGTTTCTTAAAAAGGTTATTCAAAGGAAGAACATGTATAGTTACTGAGATAGATTATGAGTATAATGCGTGGGAATGCAGTGCTTGTAAAGATATTTGGCAGTTGAGTGATGGCTCGCCGGAAAAGAACAATATGCATTACTGTACAAATTGTGGGGCAAGGATTGTCAAATATATAGGAGCGGAATAATGAATAGAGAGATAAAGTTTAACGGTAAATCAAAATATGACGTATGTGCTACTGGCAAGTGTGACATAGAAAAGGGACAATGGATAGAGGGCGACCTAATACATCGAGATGGTTTTGTTTTTATTGGGATAAAAATAAAGATATCTGATTCTTCTTGGATTCCTATATGTAATTTACCTGATTTTCGTAAAGAGACATTTAAACGTGCGAGACAGATAGGTAGACCAGCAGAAACAGCAGAAGAAATGAAAATAATGTGTGACGGAATGTGTTATATCGAGGTTGAGGTTGACCCAGAAACAATTGGTCAATATACTGGATTTAATAAGTTATTTGAAAATAATATTATTGAAGTAGATGAATATTTATATCCAATAATATTTGTTCTTGGTACGTTTGGTATTGAAATGGGAGACGACATAATTCCATTAGTAGATTTACTTAATAAAGGTTGGAAATGTGAACCGATTGGCAATATTTATGACAATTCAGAGATGGTGGAGGAATAATGAAAAAAAGAGGGTCTGTATCTCCGGAATTAGCAAGCAAGGTAATAGCAAGGGCAAATAGGTGCTGTGAATCATGTGGAGTAGGTGTTTACGTAGGTGAAATACACCACATAGTAGGAAGATCAGTTGAAGCAACAGAGGAAAACCTGATATACCTTTGTGAATCCTGTCATCGTGGCGAGAATGGATGTCATGGAAGAGATGGTGCTCCGCTATGGTTGTCAATGAGATTGGAACTACAGGAGAAATACTATAGTCAAGGTAAGACGGAAGATGAAGTGCGGAAACTGATGGGTGGAATGATATATATCGAAAAGGAGATATGATGGAACATGATGATTTTAAAGATTTGCAAGTATGTGCCGGGATGAAATTCGTTGTGAATGGTGAAGAGTATTGGCTTGGTCAGATTAATTGGGCAAGTGCTTACCTTACAGGGTATTTAGTTAAGGGTGATGAAACTATAACAGAATTCAATGAGATGGACGTTGATGATGAAGAGGATATGGATTATCGGATGGAAGATACATTTGGTTGTTGTCTTGTAGAGAGGGTTTTTGACCCGGAGGCAGAACCACATGCAGCAGAAGATAAATAAAGAAATAGATACCCTTCGGGAACACGAACCTCCCGAAGGGTACTTTTTTGCTGATAGTGGGGGTAAGGATTCAACGGTAGCACGTGATCTTTTAATAAAAGCGGGGGTTAAATATGATGGGCACTATAACAGTACCACTATTGACCCACCTGAGATACTACGTTTTATTAAGTTAGAGCATCCGGAAACTAATTGGCACTACCCTATTTATAAAGGAAAGCCAACAAATTTCTATCAACTATTAATATTGAAAGGTCTACCCATAAGGCAACAAAGATGGTGTTGTGAGGTTCTCAAAGAGAAAGGTGGAATGGGTAGGCTGATGATTGATGGAGTAAGGGCTGCGGAGAGCCATAAAAGGGCAAAGAGGGTAAAGTTTGAATATTTCATGAATAAGTATTTTCATAAAAAGTATAAAGATCAGGATGTGCCCCAGAAGGTTCTTGATAAATTATTAGAAAAGGGTAGAGCCAAGAAGATCATACACATAATATTTGATTGGAGTGATAAGGATGTGTGGGATTATATTAAAATGAATAATCTACCATACTGCGAGCTATATGACCAGGGATGGAAAAGGGTAGGGTGCATTGGATGTCCTATGGCATCAGAAAAACAAAGAACTAAAGAGTATGACTGTTACCCAATAATAAAGAGAAATATAATAAAAGCGATCAGATATGCGAAAGATCATAACGGAAAATTAGAAAGATTTGAAAGTGCAGAGCAGGTATTCGATTGGTGGATTAGTGGGCTTAGTATAGACAAATTTTTTGGTAGAAAAGAACAGATGAGGATAGATATATGAAAGTAATAAAAATAAGGAGTAATAGATGATAGAATTCGGAGATCTGTTCGCTGGTGGAGGTGGGACATCCACTGGTGCAATGATGGTTCCCGATGTTAAGGTTGTATGGGCTGTTAACCACAGCGACATAGCAATAAAAACCCACGCAAGGAATCACCCAGAAACTATTCACTACCGAGAAGATGTAAGGACCCTGGACGTAAGAAAATTGAGCAAGGTAAAGGTTTTATGGGCTTCTCTAGAATGCACAAACTTTTCTATCGCTAAGGGAGGTAAGGAGAAGAATGCCGATAGTAGAACATTGGCAGAAGAGATGCCAAGATATATCTTGCAGTGTGATCCGGACTATATCCCAATTGAGAATGTTCGCGAATTTATGAAATGGGGACCATTAGATAAAAATAATCATCCAATTAAATCAAGAGAAGGAGAGGACTATAGAAGATGGGTAAAAAACATAGAAGATATGGGATATACTTATGAATATCGCCTATTAAATGCTGCTGATTTTGAGGCATATACCAGTAGAACAAGATATTTTGGTGTATTCACAAAAATAGGATGTGCTAAGTATCAGTTTCCAAAACCTACACACTGCAAAAAGGGTGATGTATTACCTAAATGGAAAGCATGTAAAGAAATACTTGATTTAGATGATTGTGGCAAGAGTATATTCGGTAGAAAAAGACCTTTGTGTCCTAATACCATAACGAGAATAATTACTGGTATAAAGAAATATTATCCTGAGTTTGATAAATTTATCCATCAGTATTACGGTAATGGTGGGTTTAATGGGATTGAAGATCCATTGAATACAGTAACAACAAAGGATAGGCATACGATGGTGACTGTTGAAGACAGTCAGTTCCTTCTTCAATATAATGGTAAAAGACGTTTGAAAAGCATAGATGATCCATTAAATACGGTGACAACAGCCAATAGGTTTTCAATGGTAAGTGCAGAGAAGAAAGAATTTTTATCTAAGGTATTTATTGCTGATCATTGTCAGATAGATCTTTTCCAGAGTTTAGATGTTCCGCTAAATACACAAACTACAAGACAAACTAAACAGTTCATTGCAGTACAGAATAATAGTAATGGAAATCCAGGGGCTAATATAAGAAGCATTGGTGAACCGTTATTTAGTGCCACTGCTTCCCAGAAAATGCAATTTATCAGCCTCTACTATAATAGCGGAGGTGATCCAGGATCACAGAATAGATCACTAGATAGCCCATTACCGACAATCACCGGTGTAAATAAGGCTGCATTGATAACATTCCTCGATGGCTTTGATGTCTTCATGAGATTTCTAAACCCAAAAGAGTTAGCGAAAGCAATGGGATTCCCAGATGGATATTTTGATGATGTTCGTACTATCAGAGATAAGGTATGGCTGATAGGCAATGCCGTAGCAGTAATAATGAGTAAAAAGCTTGTGGAAATGATCCCAGACAATGACTATTATGAGAAAGAGGGATTGGATTATGAACCCCGACTACCAAATTGATAGAATCAGGATGTTCAATTGCGACAACATGGATTTTTTACGTGATGTTAAAGATGGTCATTATGATATCGGAATTATTGATCCACCATATGGTATTGGTGCTGACAACCCCTCTATAAAGAATAGTAAAGCAAAACAGAAAGATGGTACATACCTTAATATTGAACAAAAAAAGTATAATAAAAAAGACTGGGATAGTAAGCCCCCAAGTAAAGAATATTTTAACGAACTATTTAGAGTTACTAAGCAGCAGATAATATTTGGTGCAAACTATTTTGGATTTGTGGACCTCAGTGGTGGTAGGATAGTATGGGATAAATTAAACGGAAAATCTGATCAATACGGTTGTGAAATAGCGTACTGTAGTTTTAACATAAGGACTGATATAGTATATTACCTGTGGAGCGGATTTATGCAGGGCGAAGTTGCGTCCAATGACATTAATTTGGCAATGAGACAAATCGGTAATAAGAAATTAAATGAAAAAAGGTATCACCAGACGCAAAAACCAGTAAAATTATATAAGTGGATACTATCCAAGTATGCAAAGACAGGCGATAAGATATTAGACACTCACGCAGGTGTATTTGGGCTTGCTTGTGCTTGCTTAGATATGCCATATATGGGTTACTCTCTGGATGCCTGTGAAATTGAAAAAGAATATTTCGACATCGGAGTTGATAAGGTTAAGAAGGTAGACCAGATACAATTAAATATATAAGGAGTAATAATAGTCTGAAGACAGGTAAATAACAGATTAATAATAATGTAATAAAAGGAGCTAGATATGAAAATAAAAGATAATTATCCGGGAAGATTGGATTTGATCTATACTGCTATGGCTAAATTAGAAACAATGAAATTAACAAAACATGAAAGTGGTGTTAATCAAGATGATAGTGTCTATGCAGAAGAGATTTTTATGACAAAGATAACTGAACTTGGGCTAACTATTCGTGTGCGAAACACTTTTGAGGCAGCAAAGATTAGTACCATTGGGCAATTAGTTAATAAAACAGATGCTCAGTTACTTTGTCTTTGTCGATTTGGCATAACGTCTTTAACACAAGTTAAAACGGCACTGTGCAAATATGGTCTAATACATAGGGTGATGGTGCAGTCTGGTAAGGGCCTAATGTATTATCTTAATGGTTTTAAAGGTAGATGCTCATTAGTACAATTGTCGGATGAAACCAGTATGATAAAACGCATCATTAGTAAGGTAATACGGATTAATAAAATAGAATATATGCTATATAATCCTGTTCCTGATATTGTTGTGTATGTTAGAGGTAATCCTATAAATACACTAACTATCAAAGATGTTGCCAACAAGGTAAATCATAGTTATAGTCAATGTTCGCTAATGCTCAGACATTGCGGATATTTAAGTGATATCAAGAAAGTTTATAGGCATGGAGTATTAGTAGACGAAGAACTAGAGTCAATGTTAAAGGAAATGACCGTAAATCAGATAAGCATTATCAGAAGAAAAGGTGAAAGCCTGGGCACTAAATCACGCCAAGGGATATACAATTATTGTAGTAGACACGGCATTGATACGTTGACGAGAGATCAGGTAAAAAAGATAAAAAGATAAAATAAGGAGTTATAATGGAAGAAATCATAGTAGGAGACCATGTAATACACGATGAAAGAACTACAATTCATAAGGTAGTAGGATTCAGTAAGGGATGGGTTAATTGTGAAAGCTATATTAAGGTCGGGTGGGAACATAACTCATTCAGAAGAGCAAGGCTGACAAAGGTAAACCTTGAAGATAGTATCGGGGAAGATATAAAGAAGCATTTAATTGATGTGGGAGAGTTTATTCAGGTTAAACTCGGTGGGGCTATCAATAACCTTATCGTAATTAAGGCAGTATCGGTTAATCATAACAACATCTATATTGATATAATCAATGAAATGACTAACCTGTCGGAAGGGTTATTTGAGAAGATAAAGAAAATCAAAGAGGAGTTATCGGATGAAGTTTAAGATCAATTTCTACTACCGGGTGAACAAGCATGGGTGTGTTGAGACGCTAGCTCATGTATTCGCTGAAATCGGCACCACTACCACACTACTCATAGGTTTTTCTAAACAGAACGCTATGGATGTTCACGAAATAGGAACAGGTCAACTCTTAGCACTAGAAAGAGCGATACATGACCTTACTGAGGCACAGCAGAAACAGATTTTGAATAGTTATGGGCAAAAGTTCCCTAGGGAAAACAAAGCTAGAGTAGACCTTGAAAAAATCATCAATGCAAGCGAAAGCTTAATATTTTCAATGCTGTATCTATCAACAAACATAAAACCTACTGGGAAAATAGAGATGGATATAATTGATGGGGAGGTAGGCGGAGTAAGTATATCGTGCCATGATAACTATACTGAGCTTCATATATATTCCAGCGGAAGAATATATATTCATAATGCTGATGGAAGGGTAACTCTCCCACATAATCTGGATCACATCAATAGTATTATTGATGTCGTCTTGTTGGCAAAGATATAGGAGGAAATCATGAAAGAAGGTAGAGAAGTAATTGTAATAACAGTAACCTCAAAGTGCCAATATGTTGTTCCGGTTACTTTGATCAATAATTATGCAGAGGGATTTGATGGTTTCAAGAAGAATTGGTTTGACAGACCAGATATTATACACGTTACAAGGGATAGCTGTAAAGTAAGTGGATCTACTGAAATTATCAGTATTGAAGGTGAAAACGATAAACCTAAAAGGATATGATTATGGAAAAAGCAGACGTATATGAAATAGAATTCAGAGGTATGCCTCACCCAACGGAGAAATGTTGTGTTGTACCAATGGATAGATATGTACATGGCGGAATCCAAACAATTCCGTGGAGTGATAAAGCATTTATATGTATCAATGACCCAATTACCCATAAATGGAAACACGTTAGGGTTATGCCGGAAAGTATAGGGCAGAAGACCGGTCTTGTGACTAACAAGATGAAGAAACTTTATACTGGAGACATAATATCTTCTCCAAAAGGTAACAGGCACGTGATAAGGTACGATAAAATTACAGCAAGTTACGTTGCTGAGTTTATACCTTACTGCGAAGATAACCCAAGCTGTGGAATAAGTCAGGGATGGATAACAAAATTCAAAAAAGAAATAATCGGCACTGAGTATAATAACCCTGAGTTGATGGAGTGCTAATGGCTGTCATAAAAAATTCTTTAGAAGAGATGAATAAAGAAAAAGCTAAGATCAAGATGAAGGTACTAAATACCTTACAAAGGAGTAATGATGAATTGTAAACAGTTATTAGATGCAGGTAAATTGGTTGAGTTACTTGATAGAGGTAACTTATTCACACGAGAAAGTAAAATGTTTGGCACACTGCTTGAAGAGGTTGACGTGATTGTTTCAGATTATTACGTAAACAGCAAACGTATTCGTGACAGTATTAACAGTATGCGGTTTGAACATGGAATAGTGAAGGTTGAACCAGAATTCGTGCCAATAGATGTATTACCTGATATAAAACACCAACAAAAAGAATCAGATAAGAAAACTATAGTAGACCCACAGCAGAAACAATCTCAACACAAAAAAATTGGGAGTGGCAGATATTTAGAACCAAAAGACTTAAATGGATATCCAAAATTGCCTGATACGTTAAAGGAACAATTAAGGAAACATCGATCAACACCAGGGTTTATAATTCCAAAGCATATTTTTGAACAGATTCAAATATTCAAAGAAGAGCATGGGATTAGTAATAAGAAGTTAGCAAAGATGACAGGAATTTCATATAGCTGTATTGCAAATAATATTGAACCTATAAAGGATGAATATCATTCACCTAAGAACATTAAGGGATATGCAAATATGCCTGAGACGCTAATCTCTTTATTGAAGGCTCATGTTATAGGGTCTAATGTACCACCCCAAATCAAAAGTGAGATTATAAATTATTATGTAAATACTACTGCATCCAAAGCGGCAATATCACAGATGACTAGTCTTACAATTGTTACAATACATAATATTTTACGGGGAATAAAAAGTGAATATCGAGATATTTCCCCTATTGGAAGGATAATGAACATTTCTCCCAAAGATGAAATGAGAATAAAAGACCTTTGGTATAAAAATTACAACCTGAGTGAAATTGCGAGAGATTTAGAGGTGCCAAGGAATTTAGTAAGAAACCACACAACAGGGTTACACAGATGAATAAGTTACCGTTCAATAGTAAGGTATAAATAAACCGTAAGGAAGTGATAATATGTGTGAATTGAGAATATGTGCAAATTGTAAAAGAAGAACGTGGTGTGAAATCCCTGGTGATGACCACATTGATTGTGAATTATGGGCTGAGGAGGGATAATGGAACTCGGACAACAGGTATTATGGTTCTTATTAACAATTTCAGGAATTATGTATATTGGAGCCATATTCCTGCTTTATAACGGACTAATACTTTATAAACAAATCCTAAAATATCCTGACCTACGAGAAAAGTGTAGATTAATGGTCATTGAGCAAATCAAAATGCTCTTAAAAGCATCTATAATAATACTTGTATGTATTCTACTTATGTATTTTAGAGTATGATATAATGAATAGGGAATACTATACAACAGCAGGGCGTGGTCATTCGATGAAAAAATTCAAGGAGATAGAGGTAGATGAAAGAGAAAACTTCGAGCTCAATGAAGTCGAAAAATGGATGAAGAAATATGGGTTAAACGATTCGTCATGGGTAATATGGGTAAGTCCAGATAAAAGGGTGGCAGCGTCGTATGCGTTTGAGGCTGATACTGATATGTCAGAAGTCGCAGATTGTGAAATAGATAGTGCTGTATTTAGATATACAGATGACGGGACAAACATAATTGAAGAATCAGACGATGGAGATGAAGGATATTTGCTGATACTAATGAAATAAAGGAGTGGCATATGAAGAAGACTACTTAAAATACGGTGCCTACTGTCTATTGCATAGCTGAGACCGCATGGGTGGTGGGCACTTTAAAAATAAAATAAGGAAGGAATAATATGTGTATGAAGATATGCTCAAATTGTTTAAAAAGAGCCTTGTGTGATATTCCTGGTGATGACCACATTGATTGTGAATTATGGGTTGAGGATCATACCATATCCGAATATTCTAATCATGGGTTTAATATCAACATTTCCATCCCCATCCAGCATGAACCACCAAGAAGTAACCGTGATAAATAGATTAATGGATATCATGGTAATTTTAGTGTTAATAAATATCGTTATAGCCGTTTATATGGATATATATATTAAATCAAAATTCACTTCCATGCGAAAAAGCTGGGAAAAGACTGTTAGAGAACATATTTCATTCTTAATGGAAATTGATCTGGTAGTAATTAGACAGAATTTTGATATAGATAAGATGATAAAACAAATAGGAGAACAAGATGAAGAAAGAAACGAAGAAATTCTGGGAAAGCTTAAAGCTTAAGAACGAAGCTTTATTTAATGAGTTTAAGTTCGCGATTGTTGGTGAAGTAGTGAAAGGTAATGATCTTGTAATTGGGTATAATGAAGAGACAAATGATTTTGTCTACTCATTCTACCAGAAAGCAGATCGGATGCGGAAGCTCGTCCACAAATGCAAGGCCAAGTGGCTGAAGAAGCTGTTGAGAAAGTGGTTTCCTGATCAGGTAGTATATGTCCCAAGATTTGTCACTATTGCATATCCTGCAATGAGTGGGATTTTGGATGTATTCCTTTCGCAAAAAAACCTCCTGATTGACATACAGTTTAATGCTAAAGAAGGAGTATACTCGTATTCTCTGGCATGGTATAAGAATAAGATGCCGAGCAGAAGAGCATATGTAACTCACAACATGGACTATGTTTCAGTACACCAAAGTGCTGTAAAAAATGCCTGGGCATTATTCTACGGAAAGACAGAAATGTAGTGAATATAGGGTGGGCTATCTACAATGGTCCACCCAAACTTGAATAAAGGAGATTAATCGTGGAATTACCAAAAGAGACAAGAAAAGCATTTATTCATCTTGCCAGAATATATGAGACTACGGGGATTGAAGAAATCAGAAAAGAGTGTATGCATTGCATCGGGAAATTTGGTCGAGTATACGGAAGTACAGTTAATGATAACCTTACTGGGTGCTATTTATGTGAAAAGATTGTAGAGTGTAATAACTGCTGGATAAAGGTTAATGGGGAAAAATGTCATGATGGAATTAACCGCGAAACGCTCTATGATATTCGTGATTCAATAATGCCATGGGACATCCGCAAGGCATTCATATCCAGAGCTAAACATATAAGATCAGAGATAAGGAAATGTGAGGAGAGGGAGGAATAGTGGAAAGAATATTATGTGCTGCGATATGGGATACAGCAGGAATCTCTTGTTTACCGCAGGGTCCAATTAATCTAGGAGGTAATGGTTTTGTTGTTTGCGGACTTCGCCATTGTGATTGTGTACAAACATTATCTCTTATGCAGGACGGGGTCCATATAAAGCAAGGATGTATTCATGGGTTTTTAACCTCTAAGAATAGGTTCGTAAATAGGGTTGAGGGACTGAAAATAGCAACTAAGGCTAATCAGATAGTTGGGGAGAAGCACCATCCAAAGGATGAATTATGCTCAGAGGATTTATATTAAAAAATGGAGGACATTATGAAGTATTTTATAGTAGTATGGTTATTGGCTGGTATATGGAGAGCTTATAAGTTCTTGAAATTTGATATCAGAGATGAAGGTCATGTCTCCTGGGGTCACGTCACGTTCAGCTTACTTTTGATCATAGGTGGGTTGATTAGTCTTCTTGATCATTACATTCATCTTGAAGTACTGTATGGATACACATGTGTAGATGATGTAGATGAATGGTATAATAGAGATAACGGGAACTGGGTTAAGGAAGTAAATAGAGAATATACAAAACTTGCATGGTCCAGACTTACTAACAAAGAAATAATGGATAAGTATATGCCAGTTGAAATCATAGGGTGGGGTACTATAAATAAGATATTCCGGATCTACCCAGATCTTAATAGAAGATTACCCACTATTTGTAGGTATATGACTAGAAAAGAATACACCAGGTGGAGGAAAGTATACACCAGGGAGATGATTGATATTGACAAATTATTAGCAGAACAGGGTAATAAAACAGAAAGCTAAGAAACTATATTTTGCCTAAAAGTTCTCCTGGCGGGGTATAGCGATGAAGGAAGGGTAGCATTAGTGTGTTGCCCTTTTTATTTTAACAATTTAAGAAAAGGAGTAGGAAATGACAGGTAGTGATGTAGAAAAGGAAATCAAAGAGTCTCAGGACTGTGTGATAAATAGAGCTCAGGAGATTATAACAGAGAGAGCCAAGAAGTTTATACTCAATGATAAAAAGGGAAAGGAGCTTATGGTAGATTTCTTTAACTCATGTGAGGGAGATTATGATGTAGATTATTCAGAGTTCCTTGATCATTCTGATATGATGGATGATTATATTCCAGGTTGTGGAGTATTTACATTTGATCAGGCATCACATCAAGAAATGGATGAGTTTCTAATTTCTGAATACTTTGATTTAATGGCTGATAATAAGGCGACCGATATAATGACCGGCGAGAATAATAAATCCGTACTGGATAGCGAACTCCCATCATTTGAAATAGTGGCTGATAGGAAGTACGAGATACTGAAAAGAGAGACGTACGTTGTGCAAGCAAGAGATTTTGATGAAGCTGTTAAGAAGGTCAAGGATGGCTTAATATGCGTAGCGAATTCAGTATACATAAAGGGCACAGAGGAGCCATTAAGTGCCAAGGAAAGCTACGCTATAGCAGAGTGTGATGTGCTTATACCTGATGATAATGGAATGGACTATGAGGAGAATAACCCCGTGTTTGAGGTTATAGAAGATGAGTGCAAGAATCTAACGGAGGAAGAGAATGAGTAAGGTAATATACAAACCAAAGGGGCTGGCAGGAGAATATTCCGGGTATGCCATTAATCTTTACAACAAATGCAGTAATGCTTGCGACTATTGCCTTACCGGTGATACGTTACTATTTAGATCAGACATGTCAGTTGTCATGATAAGAGATGTAAAGGTGGAAGATAAGATACTTGGAATTGTGTCCTTAGCAAAAGGTAAACACAATAGAAAATATTATTCTATAACTGAGGTGACCAATAAGATGGTTACAAGGGAGCATGTTTATGAGGTAACGCTAGATAATGGCTTGTCTTGTAAGTGTTCGGAAAATCATAGGTGGCTTACTGAAAGGGAATGGAAATATACAATGCCAGCACGCACTGGGATGAGGCCATTTTTAACAACAAATAACAAAGTAAGTATAGCGAGTTCACAAATTAACCTATCACTTGATGAAACAGACGATTATAGAAGAGGATATCTTTCTGGAATGATTAGGGGTGACGGTCACCTTTGTAAACACAGTAACCTGATAAGTCGGTTTAGACCAGACAGGAATAATGCCACGTATACATTTATGCAGCACGCATACCAATTTAACCTTAGGCTAAAAGACATTGAGGCAATAGACCGAACAGCAAAATACCTTTTACATTTTGGAGTAGTGGTCAAAAGATTTAAATTTACTGATACTATGTACGGTATAAGGACAAGCAATGAGAAAAACTATAACGAGATTAAAGCGCTTATCGAGTGGAACAATAGCAAGGAATGGCTAAGAGGATTTTTGTCTGGTATATTTGATGCAGAAGGAGGATTTACCTATAATATAATGAGAATATATAATAGTGACGATATAATTATTAATACAGTAATACTGGCGTTAGACATGTATGGTATTCCCCACATTATGGATAAGCCTCGCTACGGTAAAAACAAGATTGTCAAAACCGTCAGGATAACAGGTGGGGAGTATCAGCAAACTAAGTTTATCCAGATAATGGACCCTGCAATAACACGTAAAAGGACATTAGGTAAGCGTAGGAATGTTGGAAGTTCAAAGGTAAAATCTATAAAAGATTTAGGGTATGAAGAGGAAATGTTTGACATCACCACGACATCAGAAACCTTTTTTGCAAACGGAATGGTATCTCACAACTGCTATGTCCCAGCTATAATGCGATACAAAAGGGAAGACTTCAATAACAACCCAGTAGTACGTAAGGATATACTTGAAAAGCTTGGTAAACAACTGGCTAATGAACGTGGAGACTTTGATGGTGTTAGTGATGATGAATCTCGTGTGCTCATGTGCTTCACTTGTGATCCGTACCAGGGTAATGAGGAATTCAACCATATCACAACAGAAGCAATAGAGTTATTGAATGAAGCAGATCGTCCGTTTAGCATTCTGACTAAAAACGGTAAGAGAGCAAGTAGAGATTTTCACCTATATAGAAAATGTGACCATTTTGGGTCTACTCTGACATTCTGTAATTACGAGGATTCAATGCTTCACGAGCCAGATGCTGACTCGCCAATGGAGCGGTTTGAAGCAATAAAGTTAGCTCATAGTCTTGGTATATATACCTGGGTGAGTGTGGAGCCAGTAATTAACCCGGTGCAGTCCCTAAGGCTAATACAAGCAACAATGAAATATGTTGATAAGTATATGATAGGTAAGATTAATTACCAACATTCTGATGTTGACTGGAAAAAGTTTGTGAGGGACGTTGAGTTTCTGTTCAGGGATTGTACTGAGAAGTTAGTCCTTAAAAGTAGTTTGTTAAAATATAAGGAGTAAACATGAACGCAAATAGAGAAAATATTACAATGATTCCAATGGATGTATATACATTTCTTTATAAGAAACTTGGAATTTTAGGAAAGGATTGTATTGATGCTGAATTAAGTGCTATAACGGGTCATTATGTTATAGATATATTCAAATTAGAAGATCAACTTGTTGAGAAGCATGGGTATAATGAAGATATTGACGGATCAATGGGTGATTTTGTTCTTAGTAAATTAGGAAAAGAAGTGTGTGATCAGTTAATGATAATAATAGATCAATAAGGAGTAATAATGAAAGGCAAAAAAGTAACAATAACTATAGAAATGGAATGCGTTCCAGAAGAATACGAAACTGTAGGTAATAAGGTATCCTGGCTTAAAAAAGATTTAAAGCACTTTATCACACAAGATGAAACTTGCTATAAGAAGATTAAGATTTCATCTAAAATTGATAAGATCAAGGAGAAATAATGAATGCAACAAAATCTGAAATAAATAATTATCTGCAGGGTGTTGGATGGTCAGGATCCTTGATAAGTTGGGCAGATAACTATACAGTAAGCCAATGGAACTTACACGAAACAGACAAAGATGCATATGAGTGGTTTAAGGGCTATCGCGATCACTTATTCCAAAGCGTTAAGGGCGAGTTCGAAGCCAAGAATTCGATTGGTGTATGTTACTGCGGTGAGTGTAATAAGTGTCGTTTCGGATAAAAAGGATGACCACATGATAACTTACGACGAAAGGTTAAGAATAAATTGGCCGGAATGGGCGGGAAAGCCCCAAAGGTTCAAGGTTATGATTGATGGTGAGGTTAAGACAGCACAGCTTGGGTCAAATGCTTGTTGGGTATGCCTTACTGACGATAATGGAGAATTCTGGCAACATGGTCTTACGATGGCAGAAATAGAAGTTTGCAGGGAGATTAAAAATTGTGTTTGGGGTAATGTGCCATTGCCGGAATGGGTAGAAAGGCTCAGACCGACACAAGAGGAGGAACTAAAATGAAAGTAAGATTAACAGATGATCAAGTGTATGAATTATTAGCTATGGCAGATGGATTTGTCTTAGATAATAATTTGATGATATATCCGGCTCGTCTTAACAAACCGGAAGAACTCGGATCGCTGATAGCTATTATTGATGACAGATATGGTGATGTCCCACACCAATTGTTAAGTGGTGACCATTACTTCCTGGAAGATGGTGAAGTAAAGTGGAAAAATATTTCTATTAGACCGATTAGGTTTGGATATTATGCCATGGATCCCAATATGCGTGTATTTTTTAAGGAGATAAAAAAAAATGTCTAAAAATAATGATATAGCAGATGCGAACAACAAACTGATAGCAGAGTTCATGAATGTGAAGAAGAGTAATGTTACCTTTTTCATGACTGAACCTTTCTGGATTGAGTCCTATGAAAAAGATGAGGATTTAAAATATCATATTAACTGGGACTGGTTAATGACGGCTGTTAGTAAGATTGAAAGTCTTGGTTTTTCTACGTATATTAGATGGTGGTACTGTGTAATAGGTGATGAAGGTGATGGAATTGTTATTAGATCTACAAGGAAAGAACAGACTAAACTGGAAGCTACCTACGAATCCGTGGTTAAGTTTATCAAATGGTATAACCTGAATCGCAAGAAATTCACGGATAGAGAATACAATGAATGTGATGAATACGTGATAGAGTTGCTAAAAGTATTACACCGAAAATACGATATGGACAATGATGAGAATATAAAAAAGAAATTATCCAAGATTGAAATACGTGTTAGCAAAGCATTATACCATAGAGTCAGAGCATCCAGTATGGTACATTCTTATCCAAATAGTGATCGATTATATACAAGAGTATATGTACCAGGTGCACGTCAGCGTGCTAAGGTAGGTATAGTATTAGATGAAAGTCTTATATTGGATTATGAAATAGGGAAGCGAAAAAAACCGAAAAAGGAGAAATAAATGGAACTAATTACAGATGAAATCAAGGCTGCTTTCAAGAAGCAGGGAGACACATCAGATGTGGAACCAAAGGACATAAATATCATAATGAAGTTATTTAACCCTGTTGGTGCTGGCACATGGTATTGCTATGACATTGAAGAAGATGGAGATACCTTGTGGTGTTTTGCTAACCTTAATGATAGGATTAATGCAGAATGTGGTACCGTATCTCTTAGGTGGTTAAAATCACGCGCCCTACCATGTAATTTGAAAATAGAAAGAGACTTATGGTTCGGGGAACATACCCTGCAGGAGGCTATTGATAATGTCAAATCTGGGAAATGGCAATAAGGAGACAGAGATGAAAGCTTATGAGAAGATTAAAGCAGAGTTAACTGAAATAGCTCAAAGAATCAGAGAAATGAAACAAATGAGACAAAGATCAAAAAATGGCTATGTCTCTGGTCTGCATCGTAATCGATGTAACTTTCGAGTGAAGCATATTGCAGCTTGTGAGATGAGGGGAATGCCAAGAGATAGAATAGAGAACCCTAGAAAAGGCAACGTTGCTGATGAGAAGGCAATCATGTACCAGAAAGAACGGTATAATCAGTTTATCTTAGACGATGAAAAGAAGAAGAATATGTTTGAGATGGATGAAAATACGTTTACAGTGATACCATTCCCAGACATTCAAGATTATCAGGATTTAGATGGATTTGATGAGAATTCCACACTGATCAATGATGGACCACTTATGGAAGAATACGGGTCCTCTGCTTACATGGTTAGGTGTAACTGGTTGCATGGTAAACAAGAAGAGTTGGATAAATAATATGGATAAAGGAGTAACAAAATGAGTGAAATATGGAAATCAATTAAAGGATATGGAGGGTTATATAAAATTAGCAATAAGGGAAGAGTAAAATCTTTTATGAAAAATAATGAAATGATACTCAATCAATCACGAAAGGACTATCCTATAGTTACATTATGGAATAATGATAAGTCTGCTGCCACAAGTGTAAGTTCTCTTGTATGGGATTATTTTGGAGATAAAAAAAGAGAATATGAAAAACACCTTATTGTCCACAAGAATGGCAAGAAAACAGATAATCGAATAGAAAATTTACAATTGGTAAGTAGGAGGGATTTTAGTAGAAATAATTCTACAAGTAAATATACTGGGGTAAGCCGCAAAAAGGGTGATAGCAAGTGGAGAAGCCAGATATCAATAAATGGTAAAGCTGTAGGACTTGGAAGGTTTGGAACCGAATTAGAAGCAGCAAAAGCTTATCAGAAAAAACTTGATGAAATAAACTTACAAAAGGAGAAGTAAGGTGAAAGAAGTAAAACTAAGCGACTATTCACTCAAAGCAGTGAAGACATTTATGGGCCACGAGGGATACGGGCTAAATGCTAACTTGTATAGAGGCAAGAAAAAGGTAGCTACGATACTTGATGACGCTAATGGTGGAGAAATGGATATTTACTGGGAAGATAGGAAAGCGGATAAAGTTGACCTCGAAGAAACTCATTATAGTGGTGAAAAGAACACTTACCCTGGAACACCAGAAGAGAAGCTATTCATCGAATTACTTGCAAAAGAGCCTGCAAGAGATCAGGATGCAAAGTTTAAAGAATTTCTTGGCGATAAATACTATGTGACTGCTGATATATATATCGGAGAGATGGCATCTGAGTATGAGAAAATAAAACATATACGTAATGCCTGCAGGGGACATGTTTGCTATAGGCTTAAATCTAGCAAAGAGGGAGAATATATATCAATTAAAACTTGTTTCTCACCCCATGTAAAGATATTTCTTGAAGGAAAGTACGGTGACGACCTTCTAGAAATATACAACGAAACAATCGCAAAGAAGTAGCTATGGCTCTTGTTAATAATGAGGGGGTAGTGATTAAACCACCCAAGAACAAATTTATGAAATGCAGTAATTGTGGGAAAATTATATTACCTGATGATCTATGGCTTTTTAATATTAATATAATTCACTGCACTTGCTCATATGATGAATGTAAACCAAGGAGAGACGATGAACGAAAGGAAGTTCGCGGAAAAACTTGTTGCCCTGAAGAATGAGACTGACAGATATTTTGAGTTAAATAATGGTGAATGCACAGAAAGGGACATGAGTATCAACGATATATCGCGATCAAAGGTAGATATTATGGAAGCTTATCACGACAAGGTATATCTTGGGACAGTTAATGACTATAAAAAAGGTGATGACCGTGACCGTTTATATGAATATAATGGAGATACGGTAAAAAACTTCGAGTATAATTTTATTATACCCACTTATGACGAAGAGCTTGTTAAGTTACTTATAGAATGGGATAATAGTGGAGAAGTGTTTGTTATAGTAGCTATTCAGGATAGAGTAAAGGCTGTGGGTGGAGTATGGTTATGGTGGGCATAAAAAGGAGAAGAAATGGAATTTAAGAAATACAAACTGGACCTAGTAATACTGGATTATCTCAAAAGGATATATAAAGAGGTTACCAGAAGAGAGTGGGATGAATGTAGAATAAGGGTTGATAGACGACCCCGGTTCATTGACATAATAACTAAATCTGTATCTAGTTCAGTGGATTCTGGAACGAGATTAACAATATATAATGATGGGCTAATACTATATTCTGATGATGTTCACTATATGAAACCACATAGAAATCCAATAGGAATTCTCAATGAATCACAGTGGATAGACCCCAGGAAAGAGAGGCCAGAGGGGAAAGATGTTAAAATTTATGTACATTTAGAGGATAATATATTGTATGGTACTTACGCACACACAATGTATTGGTATAATCTTCTTCATTCTTCCTGGTCAATAAGTCCTCACAATAAAGACCTTACTGGCTGGGTGTACGCTGATTCAGTAAAATCAATAATATAAAGGAGACAATATGAATTTATGGGAAGTGAAAAAATACAAAGGTGGAGTGATAAGGGTTGTTGCAGATAGCATAAGATCCTTATTTATTCACCTTAAAAACGAGGGACTTGAAGACCAGGTAAATGATATGCATATCATCCATAAAGATGTAGAAGTAGCAGAATCTTACCCATTGATGTACATAGACCATGTTGGGAAAAGATGTGGGATACCTGATATGTCAGATAATAAGATTGATGCGTGGGTTCACAATATCCGCAATAAATACAATCTTAAAGGAGCAGAGATGAAGAAGGAAAACATAACAGGAGATCCTGTTATTCGCGATGAAGGTGAGGAAGATCCTCTTAGGAATTTCGTTGTAGTAAACGAATCAAATATTGTTATAAGGACATATGAGAAGAGTAAGATGACTGAGAATATTAATTATTATGTAAATCACCCTAGTAACGTACTAGGATGTCATGATTATAGCCCACAGGAGTTTATAAAAAAGCTTGTATCTGATCCAGAGGGAGTCAGGCTGTTAGGGTGTGCAGTAGCGTTGGATCGTAATGACCTCATGGAATTGGATTACCTGGCAATAGAGGATACAGATTACGTATTACTTACAAGTGATGAAATTTGCAAACATATTCCGGCTCATAAGATAAGATATAATACTATCCCGCGTCAAAACTCGATTAAAACAGATAATATATGCATCATCTTAGACCTGATAAACAAGAACGGTCTTAAGGATGTTTATGATGTAGTCGTTGTTGATAGAGATACCGGGGGAAACATCACAGGAGCATATCTTGATCGTGACATTACGGTAAGTTATAAGCCATGCTCTGGAATTAAGGCAGAACCGAAGCCTACTAAAAAAGAAATCTTCTCTGGTGCAATTGATCTACTGGAAAATGCTATAAAGGACTTTTCTGACTCCAACCCACCTAATTTAGCTGATTATGTATCAGAAGATCATGCAGATATAGATATTATCGTGCTGTATGATAACTACGAAGAGCTTAAGGAAATGGATGTATTATCATATGAAGAAGTCTGTGATGCCTGTTGTGAACGAATGACTATGTCTGTTATTGAATTCTTTAGAGAGATAGATAATGATGGACAAATACTGGGAACCTTCCCTTTCGTATATGCAATAAACCGTAAGCTGAAAACGGTGGTAACCTCTCTAATTGATAAGAATTACTACATAAGCCTACCATATGGAGAATACAAAGACTTATGTGAATTATTTAAAGTAATCAACGTTGGAAGTGGAATACCCAAAAGCATGTATGCTACTGTAGAACCTTATATTAAGGAAGAAGAGCTAACTAAAAAAGGAGCAGAAGTGGAGATTAAGAAAAAAGAACCAATAAAATCTGAGACACGTATTTTAATTTTTAATACAATATACGGGAAACTTTGTAGCAACCTTAACTTTGACGATTTATTAACTTATTCAGATATTTCCTATACTGTTAGTGAGTTCCTCTATAAGTTGGATAATGACAGCCTGTTCTTGCAACATGTCACATTCGTATGTGCAGTAGACTACATTAGCCGTAAGGTTTTGGATAAGCTAGAAATTGGCCGACTAGAACTATTTGTGTCTGATAAAGGACATCTTGCAACAAGCAATTTATGCTGGCTCTTCAAATATATAAACGATGGTAACATATCATTCCACAGCGTAGTAACCGTAGAAGATCATATGCCGATGCCATCTAAAAAAAATGTTGCACGTGACGACGAACCATCTATTGAGAAAGCAAAGCCCGTATTACATTCCTTAGTAGAGATAACGGTTATGTATAATGGTTACCAACATCTTGGCAAAGGCTTTTCTTTTGAAGAGTATAGCAGAGCATGTGATGAAGCGTCTGGTGACTACATAAGTTACTCAGTAAATAATTTCTTTAGAGAGATAGATGAAGACAAAGAGTTCTTGTATCAAATTCCATTCATCTGTGCGGTTGATATCAAAAACAAGAGGGTATTAACTTTCTTGAAAGACGATGACCGATACATCACGATATTCACAGCAGACAGAATAGAGTATTTCAATGAATTGAAGGAAGATAACCCATCATTAAACAATCTTGATTATGTAACATTTGAAAACCTATGCGAACTTTTTAACCATATTAATGCCAATAAGATGACATCAGTAGATATAGCAGTAGTGGCAAAGGTAAAGCGGATAGAGAAAAACATTATGGTAAGGCAAAATAAAGAGGTTAACAAGGTGGATGTTACAATTACGATCAATCCTAATGAAGATGAAGCAAAGAAAGCTGAGGAACAGTTTGGAGAGGAAGGGAAAGAGAGTAGTGACATAATTAACGGTGGTGAGTATAGAGATGATATTAAGGTGTTTGTAAAGAAAAACAATGAGTGGGTAGAATCTACAATTAATCCTAATTATGACCGTGATCAACTGGATGAAACACCCAAGGTAATTGACAATGAAGACGTAAATGGTGCATATCGTCCGGATGACATAACTATTATTCATTTCCCAGATCAATGGGTAAGATATAAATGTGCACTTAATTACTACAGCTTAACGACCAATAGTAGTGGAACAAGGATTACATTATACGAATTCATACAAAAGCTCATTGAAGAACCAGAGTACATTGACAAAATAGGTTTCGTTGCAGCGGTAAACACTAGTAAAAACGAGATAGTTAAAGAACTGGTAATCAATAATGTATCATTTTGTATGATACCGGAAAGATATAAATCGGAGCCAGTGTGGGCGAATCACGATTTCGGTGTTAATCTCCCATACAGTGTAATGAAGCTAATGGAAAACGCAGAGTCAGGTGATCTGATTGATGTAATCCATGCTATCAATAAAAAACAGGATAATAAGTGGAGTGTTATGATGTTGGCATATGACACACTGAAAGATACCAATTTGACCCTGTATTACATCGATAAGGCTAACGTCTAGGTAAAGAGAAGGTAAAACTAGAAAAGGGTAATTAGTGAGTATTTGTGAGATACACAGATAGCTTTTTTGAAATAACCAATGAGTGGTCTTAAACAATAGAGAATTAAATGATATAGGATGTTGACATAAAGTGATGGTAAGATACTGTCACAAAGGGAAATGTGATATTTCTGTCTATAGACTGGTAGTAGCTAAACGGCTAAAAAATCAGTATATTTATATTAGGCAGAAATATCACAAATTTCCAATATATAAATATCTACTAAATTATATTGACAATATATCATCGTGTTGATGGTTGTTGTCTGGGGAAAGGAGAAGATGTGATGGGAATTGATCATGGCACTAACTTCAAGATCGGACGCAGGATAGTCTATCATAGAACTAACGATGGCATATTGGTACTTGGGAATGATAGATTTGCAGATATAAATTACATGAAATGGTTTACATACTAAGGAGAATACATGGACGGATACGGAAATATGGAGATGAACCTTGTAGTAAGACCTGACAAGGTAGATGGCATCAGGACTTTGTTTGCGTCTATGGTGATGAAGAAAGCTGCGGGAATTGCTGAGGATTGGGAGTGGGTCATAGTTCATGGTATGAGGTTTGATAAAATAACGGGCACCCTTTTATACATGGATGATCCTGCAGAACATACATATATCAGCTTAAAT
>Ga0222637_1000198_pt1 | contig 31853 bp, 28 predicted proteins | sample AntAcemetagen143_FD_181149 | JGI IMG/M metagenome (GOLD analysis project Ga0222637, IMG submission 181149) | Saline water microbial communities from Ace Lake, Antarctica - #143 | ecosystem: Environmental > Aquatic > Non-marine Saline and Alkaline > Saline | place: Antarctica: Ace Lake...
TCTTGCTAAGACACATTGTAATCGCTGAAGTAAGAGTTGTCTTGCCATGATCTACGTGGCCTATTGTACCTATATTAAGATGTGGTTTTGTTCGTAAAAATTTTTCCTTTGCCATTGTTACTCCTTTGTTTTGCTAATTCATTTATATTATTATATAAATAAAAAAAAACACATACTCTTCTGGAGCTGCTGACGGGAATCGAACCCGTGACCTCGTCCTTACCAAGGACGCACTCTACCAACTGAGCTACAGCAGCGGAAGAAAGCCATTATAGCCTCTTACGCTGTTATTGTATTCAGAAATGGAGTGTTTATTGTACCAAAAAAAACTTTTTTGTCAAGCGTTTTTTTAACTTTTTTTTCACTGTTAAAATAAGGTTGATTTTTAGAAGAAATATTGCAGGTAGGGCCTTTTTGTTGAGGCCGTTAAATAGGCCTTTATATACAATTTGCCGTTGCGGAAAAAGGAGATTTCCGCGGGAGAATTAGAAGAATACTTTTGAAATACCCTTACCACATCCTGTGCGAGGCTCCTGAAAAACCAGCTGTCATTTGATGCGGTATCTAACTCTACCTCTACTATATAGCTGCCATCCAGGACATTTATATTGTTAACTTTATACTGATAATGATATTTTGTCTGCGTTTGCAACGCTGTCTTTATATAAGATATCTTTGCATTAAGGCTGGCAGGCTGTTGGATATTTAGCCTGTTAGAAAAGAGTGCTGTATTTGAATACGCTAAAAAAATGACAAATGGTAAAACAAGAGCGACTACAATAAAAAGAACCCATTTCGTCTTCCTGCGAAATGAGTTTTCTACATCCATTATCAAGCGCTGCGCCTGTATATCAAGCCTCTCGGTAATCTCTGTAGCGCGTTTTTCTAAAAATTCCTGTTCCTTTTTTATCTTCCTATCAAAGGAAAGCAGGCTTTCGTAATAGAGATTGTTAAGATTTTTAGGTTGGGCATTAGACTTGATGTAATCGGTATCTTCTTGCCCCTTAGCAAGAGTCTCGAGATTAGCTATCTCTTTTTCAAGCTGGAGGATCTTCTTGTGATAGGCCTCTTCCCTTATGCTCTTGTCGCCAAAAAGGCGTATCTCGTTATCATCTTTATTTGGATAAGGCATAATGTAAATATATACTACTTGCAGGCAAAAGTCAAGGGGTGGCGCTTAAAATAGGCCATGAGCCAAAAGAGGGGATATTAATTATTTTCTTTTTAGGTTCTCGCCATATGGAGCGGGAGACGGGACTCGAACCCGCGACAGTCTGCTTGGAAAGCAGAAGCTCTACCAACTGAGCTACTCCCGCTCGTATATCATATAGTAACCTTAAGAAATTGTTTGTTGCAACATTATAACAGTTCGAAAAAAATATTTCAATCTAAAATAGCACAACAGTAATTATTCACCGATTATCTTTACCATAACTCTTTTTCTGCGAGAGCCGTCGAATTCACCATAGAATATCTGTTCCCATGGGCCAAAATCAAGCTGCCCCTTTGTAATGGCTATAACAACTTCACGGCCCATTATAGTTCTCTTGAGATGAGCATCGCCATTATCCTCACCTGTAAGATTATGCTGATACCGGCTAAGTGGCTCATGGGGAATATATTGTTCAAGCCAGTTCTCAAAATCCTGATGTAATCCGCTTTCATTGTCATTTATAAATACACTCGCTGTTATATGCATAGCATTTACCAGGCAAAGACCTTCTTTTATATTGCTTTTATCAAGGCACTCTTCTACCTTTTCTGTTATATTCAGAAACTCTCTTCGCTTAACAGTCTCAAACCATAAATATTCTGTATAACTCTTCATTGTTCCTCCGATTATTAATCTATAGCATCCCTATATATCTATATTAATATATATAAGTATATTCATTAATAAATTGTACCCAGCAGGTTCGAGAATCTATCTGCAAAGCGTTTGCACTCTTTTTCTACCCTATCATCCGGTGCGCCAATGGAAACAGGCCCATAATGGCTCCCTTTTGGATCGCCCTGAATAATAAACCCATGAATAAGCAACGCATTTATGATATCCAGTATAGTGGTCTCATTGCCCCCTGCTATATTTGCCGCGGAAGAGAATGCCCCGCCTACCTTGCCATCAAGCTTACCATGTATCTTAACTGTTTCATCAAGAAGCGTCTTTATCTGCGCCGCCATTGTCCCGTAATAAGTTGGTGAGCCGATTATTACGCCATCCGCAGCTTCAAGCTCATCTACATTCACATCATCTATTGCTTTCAAAGTCGCATCCTGGCCTTTTACCTTTAGCTCTTCCGTTATAATTTTGGCCATCTTTTGAGTGTTTCCTGTTCTTGAATAATATAGCACCAGTACACTTGCCATAATCTCCTCCTAAAGTTAAAAAGCTAAACAACATAGTATGTTTAGCTAATAAAATGGTGGGCAGGGAAGGATTTGGCGCCCTCTCCCGGCTCACTGCATCTCTCCGAACAAAAGCTGTTCGCCAGGGTATTCGGGTCGGCCACTCGCCTGCTTTCGCTAAATTCTTGCAGATTCATGGATGCAAGCCGCTTTCCCTCCCTATTCGGTCGGCGCAGGCTCTCTTCAAATCCTTAAAGAATGGTGGGCAGGGAAGGATTTGAACCTTCGAAGGCGAAGCCGGCAGATTTACAGTCTGCTGCCATTGACCACTCGGCCACCTGCCCACGCAATATGCATTAATATCGAAAAATGGAGCCGGCGAGAGGAGTCGAACCCCCGACATCCTCATTACAAGTGAGGCGCTCTACCAACTGAGCTACGCCGGCACATAAAATTTATTTATAGACCTTCTTAAATGCTTGTGGAAGAAATTCTAAAAGATCGGTTGCCTTAAGAGATATCTCTGTCTTTGCCTTTGCTGCTATATCTCCTGAAAGGCCGTGTATGTACGCGCCAAGCCTTGCTGCCTTAAACGCATCTATACCTGATGCTAAAAACGCTCCGATAATACCTGTCAAAACATCGCCACACCCACCTGAAGCCATCCCGGGGTTACCTGATGAATTAATATAGATCTCTTTGCGTGGCGCAGCTACAACTGTCTTGTATCCTTTCAAAACAGTTGTTACATTATATTCGGTTGCAAACTTTTTTGCAACACCTTTTTTATCTTTATTAACAAAAGATAATCTCAACCCTGCAAGCCTGGCCATTTCACCTGAATGGGGCGTAATAACCGTACTGCACCTGCCTCGTTGCCCCGAAAGAGTCTTACGGGGTTGTGCGTAACATGTATTGCCTAAGATCGATAAATGGCCTGACAAGGCATTTAAGGCATCTGCATCAAGGACCATGGACAGGTCGATACCGCTTATCAGCGAACGTATCAAAGTTTGAGTCTGCCTGTTTTGCGAAAGTCCGGGGCCTATAATAACGCAATCGCATTTTTTGGAAAAATCTCTTATCTTGCTATACGCGGATCTTGAAAGTGACTGCTCTTTGGTTTCCGGCAGAGGAAGGGTCATGACTTCTGTAAGCTTGCGCTCCATTATAGGATTTAAGCTTTTTGGTATTGCCAATGTAACAAGCCCGGCACCCGAAAGAAGAGCTGCTTGAGAAGCTAGGTACGCGGCCCCCGTCATGCCCACCGAACCTGCAATTACAAAAACATGGCCATAGTCACCTTTGTGGCTATCCTGTTTGCGTTTTTTTATACTCAAGATGCGCTTTGCCATAATTTAGGCTTTACCATTAACCAATATTACGCTTGCCACAGCATAGGTGCGTGTATGAGACATGCTTATAATAATATTTTTTACACCTAAAGCTGTACCTACCCGCTCAACTTCTCCTGTTAAGCGTACATTTGGTTTACCGGATTCCTCGTTCCAGACCTCGATATCCCTCCACTCCATTCTGCTTGTTAAGCCGCTGCCTAATGCCTTTAAAACAGCTTCTTTCGCGGCAAACCTCGCAGCGAGATGCTGATACGAAGATGTCTTCTCATTGGAATATTCGAGTTCTTTATCAGTAAATATCTTTAGCAGGAAATTCTTCTGCCACTTTTTTGCGGCATTCTTTATCCTTGATATCTCTACCATATCTATGCCTGTACCTATTATCATATTACACGCATGATGCTATCTTCTTCATCTCTTTAACAGCGTTGCCGATGCCGATAAACACAGACGCCGCGATAATAGAAAAACCTATATTAAGCTCTTCGATATTAGGTATCTTAGCTATTGCCGGAGCATTAGCATAATCAAGCCCGTGCCCGGCATTTACGCCAAAACCTATACTATTGCCGTAAAGGACTGACTTTTTAATCCTGTTGAATTCCCTATCGCGCGCTGATTTGGTCTTCGCGTTGGCATAGGAGCCTGTATGAAGCTCTATATAATCAGCACCTATATCCTTGGATGCCTTTATCTGGAGCATACTTGGATCAATAAATAGATTTACAGATATACCTTTGCTCTTTAGCTTGCTGACAACATCGGCTATCTTTTTCTTATGCTTTACCACATCGAGCCCGCCCTCTGTAGTAAGCTCCTGACGCTTTTCCGGAACGAGTGTCGCCTGATCGGGCCTTATCTTTAGCGCGATACTAACTATCTCTGCTGCTGCGGACATCTCCAAATTAAGCCTGGTTTTTACAGATACTTTTAGCCTCTTTAAATCATTATCATTGATATGCCTTCTATCGACACGAAGATGGCAGACTATGCTATCAGCCCCGGATGCTTCACATATCTTAGCGACCTTTATCGGATCAGGGAAAAGTTCTCCTCGAGCCTGACGCAGAGTCGCGATATGGTCTATATTTACACCTAATTTAGGCATTCTAGTTCTTCCCTTGCCGTCTTGGCAATATCCTCGGCAACGTCTTTTATCTCTAGGCTGTTCTGTCCTTCTACCATTATCCTCAGTTTATTCTCTGTACCTGAGTAACGAATATATAACCTGCCCTTAGAACCTAATTTTTTCTCGTTTTTTTCTATAGCCTTCTTTGTCTTTGTCAATTCCTCAATAGGCTTTTTACTCGCTACATCTATATTTAATAGTATCTGGGGAAACTTATACATCGCCCTGCTAAGCTGGCTTAGCGTCTTTCCTGTTTCAGCCATAATCTTCAATATAAAAAGCGCTGTCAGTAGACCGTCTCCTGTTGTAGTGTGATGAAGAAGTATGACATGCCCGGACTGCTCTCCGCCAAGATTAAGCTTTGCTTTAAGCATCTTCTCCAGGACATACTTGTCACCAACATCTGTCTTTATAAGCCTTCCGCCCCATTGGCTTATCGCCATCTCCAGTCCAAGATTACTCATCTGGGTAGTGACAATAGAGTTCTTGGTCAGTAGGTTTTTTTCTGATAGATATTTTGAGATAATCGCAAGTATAAAATCCCCATCCAATATCTGCCCTTTTTCATCAGACAGGATAACGCGATCCCCATCACCATCAAAGGCAAACCCGCAATCAAGGCCTTCTTCAACCACGTATTCTGAGATAACATTCGGATGAAGCGAACCGCACTCCTGGTTTATATTCTCCCCGGTAGGCTTATTATTAATGCTTCTTATATCTATAGATAGCTCCTTTGCTGTTTGGGGCACAAGATACGATATCGCTCCATACGCGCAGTCAGCTCCTATCTTATAGCTTGATAAATCAGAATCCTTTATAATTTCTCTCAACAAGTCCATGTACGCTGCCGTAGGATTAGGCTCGTCCTTTACCTTGCCGATTAAGCAATCTTCATCCACGGTAGGCGCACTATCATCTGATGATATAAGAAGCTCTATCTCGAGCTCTTCTTTTGGCGAAAGCTTATAACCCTTGTGCGTAAAGAATTTTAAGCCATTGTCGTCCACGTCATTATGCGAGGCGGAAATGACTATCCCCATATCATGATTTAATTTTTTAGCAAGGAAGGCAGCGCAGGGCGTTGTCATGACACCAAGCTTGATAACGTCAACACCGCAAGAGGTTATGCCTTTTATAAGCTGATCCTCAAACATCCCTCCGGAAACACGCGTATCTTTCGCTATTGATATATGCTGGGACTTTCTCTTGTGCGGATTTGCTTTTTTAACATAGGTTGCCGCTGATCTTCCTATCTGATAAACCATCTCCTCTGTTAACGGATAAACACCGACTTTTCCTCTTATACCATCTGTGCCAAAGAGTACGCTCATATCTTTAATTATTCTCCTTCTATCTGCGTTTGATTTTTTTAATGGGGATAGTGACTCGTGCCATGCCTTCATAGCCGATCTTACAGCCTTGAACCTGGGTAATGTTAACATCCTGCTTAACCGTGCCGGACTTGCCACTAACCGCAACCGGGGCTGTTGAGATATACGGGAGATCCTTGATAATCTCCGGGGGGCCTGCAACCACTGAATGGGAAGGGCTTATCGTTATATTATCCAATATTATCCTATATCCGGGGGAAGGCTCGCCTTCTATATTCACATAGATAGGCAGTGATTTCACTATAAACTTCTCACCCGATACCTTTATTAAAGAAGCTGCCTCTGTATCCTTGCTGAGGCTTTCCCTGTAAAGCTGTCCGCCGATGTAACTCCAAGTAAAGAGCGCAAGCGCAAGAGAGATAACTTTGATGGAAAAATTATTTAAAAGAATGGCTCTTAACATCTTCATGCGATCAGGCAACTCCTGTTTATTTTTATAACCATTATATTCATTTCTTTTTCTTGAATATCTTGATAAAACTCTTCTTCTTATGGCGTGCCGGGCGACAAAGATTATTTAAAACCCTCTCAAGGCCCTCTTTATCCAGGTCTCTTGTAAGCCTTCCATTTATAGCGATAGAGACTGATCCCGTCTCTTCTGAAACTACTACAACAATCGCATCTGTCTGCTCTGTCAGGCCGATAGCCGCACGATGACGCGTACCCAGGCTACGATTTATGCGCGGGTTATCTGATAAAGGTAAAAGACATCCTGCCGCGACAACGCGCTCACCATGAATAATAAGCCCTCCGTCATGAAGCGGTGTATTTGGCATAAAAACAGTGGCGAGCAATTCCTGGCTTACATGGCTATCGAGAATAATGCCGGTCTCTGTGTACGCCTTAAGAGAAGTTGTTCTTTCTATAGCCAGTATAGCGCCTATCTTCTTCTTTGACAAAAGAAACGTGGCGTTTACAATCTCTCCTATGATATGTTCCTCAACTACAAAAGCCCTTAAAAGTCCCTGTTCACCGATACGCGCCAGGCCCTGGCGTAATTCCGGATGGAATATAATTAGAAACGCGAGCACTAGGAGCGCAAAGAACTTTTCAATTATCCAATTAAGCGTATAAAGCCCCATGCGCTGCGAAAGAAATGTGGTAGTGATAACTATAATAATCAGAAGTATTATAAGGCCTTTGAGCACCTGAAAAGCCCTAGTCTCTTTCACAAATACAAAGACCATATAAAACGCGCCCCATAATATCGCTATTTCCAGCAACGGCTTCCATATACTTGATATATATTCCATCATCATACAATCAATCCGATCTTATTGAACAGGCTATCTTAACTGCCACTACAGCCTCTTTAACATCATGGACCCTTAGGATATCAGCTCCATTATAAGCCGCTATCGCGTTTACAGCAATCGTAGGGGCTAGTCTATCCTCTACACCAAGTGCTGAAAGGGTACCGATAAATGATTTCCTTGATAGGCCCATCATCAAAGGAAAGCCTATTTTTTTAAAGTAACCTATATTTCTTATAATCTCAAGATTATGTTTTAGCCTCTTACCAAAACCTATGCCCGGGTCTATTATAATGCTCTCTTTCTTTACCCCTGCGTCCCTTGCGATCTTTATGCTTTCGCGAATATGCTTTGATATCTCGCTCAATAAATTTTTATACACAGGATTCTTCTGCATCGTACGGGGCTTACCCTTGATATGCATTATTACAAGCCCTGCCGAGTATTCAGCGCAAAGTGTTGCCAGTCTCTTGTCATTGCTAAGCCCGGATATATCATTTATTATAGACACGCCTTCTTTTAATACGGCAGAGGCAACTTCATATTTTGTAGTATCAACAGAGATAGGTATCTTAATCGCACCCTTAAGCTTGCTAATAACAGGCATTACCCTGCTTATCTCATCATCTACAGATACACTCAAAGAGCCCGGACGGGTAGATTCCGCGCCTATATCTATAATGTCAGCGCCTTCCTTCTCCATCTGAAGCGCCCTTTTGCATGCAGCGCTGGGTCTTAAAAATTGACCACCATCAAAAAAGGAGTCAGGCGTTACATTCAGAACACCCATAACAAGTGTTCTCTTAGAAAGATCAAGTTTATACCTGCGAGCTGTCAGGATCCTTTTTTGCATCTTTAGTATCTTTGCGAGCCTGCTTGCCATCTTTTTTAGCGTCTACATTATCAGGCGCAGCACTCTTGGGTTTGGTTTTTTTATCAAGTCCTGCGCTATCAATAACCGGTTCAGGCATGCCTGCCGCTTTACGCGCCTCTTGCGCGCTTAAGACTTCCTTTTCCAATAATACATCAGCGAGATTTATAAGTCTTTCCTTATTGTCCTTTAAAAGGTCCCTCGCGTGATTATAGGCGCTATCTACGATACTTCGCACTTCCTTATCTATAAGCTGAGCTGTCTGGTCACTGTAGTTTCGCTCCTCGGTGATATCTCGCCCTAAAAATACCTGGTGATTCTTTCTTCCGAATGTAAGGTGGCCTAGATTCTCGCTCATCCCAAACTCACACACCATTCTCCGCGCTGTCTCAGTAGCGACCTGAAGGTCATTATGCGCTCCTGTGGTAATCTCATTAAATATAATCTCTTCACTGGCCCTGCCGCCTAAAAGCACGATAAGCCTGCTAACAAGCTCTGTCTTGGAAACGATATATCTATCTTCAATGGGCATTTCCATGGTATAGCCTAGTGCTGATGTACCTCTTGGAATAATAGAGACCTTATGAAGTTCTTCAGTGCTTGGCATAAGAAGCCTTGTTAGGGCATGCCCTGATTCATGATACGCGACTATTCGCTTCTCTTGCTTGCTTATAACCCGGCTCTTTCTTTGAGGCCCTGCCATAACCCGCTCAATAGATTCCTGGAGCTCACTTGAAGTAACGGTATTTTTGCCTCTTCTGGCAGCCAAGAGCGCCGCCTCATTTATAAGATTGGCGAGATCGGCACCTGAAAAACCCGGGGTCTGCTTAGCGATAGCCATAAGATCCGCGTCCTGATCCATCTTTACATCTTTTGAATGAACCTTTAATATAGCTTCTCTTCCGTTTATATCAGGACGGTCTATCACGATCTGGCGGTCAAATCTGCCCGGACGTAAAAGAGCCGGGTCCAAAACATCCGGCCTGTTTGTCGCGGCTATTAAAATAATACCTATCTTTGTTGAAAACCCATCCATCTCAACCAAAAGAGCGTTCAATGTCTGCTCTCGCTCGTCATGGCCACCGCCTATACCGGCAAAACGTTGTCTGCCGACAGCATCTATCTCATCCATAAATATAATAGCACCTTTACCGCCTACCTTAGCGGATTTCTTTGCCTGCTCAAAAAGATCTCTTACCCTGGCAGCTCCGACTCCGACAAACATTTCAACAAAATCAGAACCACTGATATTGAAAAAAGGAACTTCCGCTTCACCTGAAACAGCCTTGGCAAGAAGTGTCTTACCGCATCCCGGAGGCCCCATCAACAGAACGCCTTTGGGCATCTTGCCGCCAAGACGTTGAAACTTTTTAGGGTCCTTTAGAAATTCTATGACCTCCTGGAGCTCCTCCTTTGCCTCATCCACACCGGCAACATCCTTGAAAGTAACCTTTGCTTTATCACCTTGTATAAGTTTCGCGCGGCTCTTTCCAAATGAGAGTATCCTGCCTGCTCCCCCGCCTGCTCCTCCGCCCCGCAAAAAGAAAAACCACATAAGTCCGAAGAAAAGCAATGTTGGCCCTATGGTATATACAATAGTTGAAAGGAATGTCTTTGTAGGCTTTACTGTCACATCCATGACATTGTTTCTTACTACCTTAATTAAGTCAGTATCATTCGGAGGAACATTTACACTAAACCTTGTCCCATCAGATAGTTGTCCGGCCATCTTTTCTTCCATGATAACAACCTTGGATATTTTTTGCGTAGAAGCATTGTCATCCAATGTTCTATAGAATTCACTATATGGCATTTGCCTCTGGACTCCACCTATGCCCTCCATGGACATTGAATTCATCCTGAAAAGCATGATAAAGAGAAGTATAGTAATCGCCCAGAATATCATACCCGGAGGATTATTTTTACCCGGTGGTTTCATCTTAGGGAATTTACTGCCTTTACCGGATTTGTTAGTACCTTTGTTCTTAGCGCCATTTGCCATTTTTAGCCTTTTGTTATAATTATATTATATATGATAGATTGTATATAGTAACAGATTGTCTTTACCTTGTCAATAATTCCAATCTTAGTGTTTTATATGTTTTGGAACTTATTTTACACGCGTCTGATATCCTGATACCACAGAGCCATAAGATATCACCTTTTGATGAAATTATAATAGGTATGCTTTTTCTATTTTTAAGAGGTATCTTCTCATCTATAAAGACATCTGATACCTTCTTATAGCCTTTCATACCAAGGGGCCTTATCTTATCGCCTTGTTTAAAGGTTCTTATAGTTAAAGGAAGATCAAGCTTATCCACGTCAAAATATTCAACATTTTTGCGCTTCTTGGAAAAATCAGGTACGCGATTAATGTGTCTTGCCTGAAACGATCTCCTACCAAATCTTGTAATGCCCGGTATCTTAACAACCGCGCTAGGCAACTCTCTTTTCTTAGAAGTTTTTATCTCAGCAAGGGCAAACCTTACGCTCCTGTTACGCTTTTCAACGATTATTTCATGTGGCAAATAAAGTATAGAACCAACAGGCCTGGTATAAATCAGCGACTCTATCTCCTTGTAATGCCTGTAATCTATGCCTTCAAGGCCATTATGCAGATCCTGAATAATACTTCTTATCGCCCCCCTTTTAACAGAAGGGTGCAGTCTCGCAAAGCCGGTAAGGCTCAAGGTAATAATGCCTTTATCGCTCTTTTTAAAGGCCCCCTTGAAATCCTCTTTATGCTTGAGCTCTATATAGTCATAATCCTTATCAAGCAAATCGGCGAGTGTCAATAACGCTCTCTTTATGCCCGGGGAATAATCCCTTTCTATTAAAGGCAGTAGCTTTAAGCGTATCCTATTTCTAAAAAATTTGGTATCAAAATTAGATCTATCTATTCTTGGAGAAAGCCTCTTTTGCTTAATATATACCTCTATCTCTTTTCTGGATATCTCGATCATAGGCCTTATCAGCCGCGCCTTACCAAGGCCGCTATTTGCGGGTATACCACGCAACCCCTTAAGCCCTGTTCCGCGCAATAATCTCATAAGAACCGTCTCTGCCTGGTCATCCTTTGTATGCGCGGTTGCGACCGCATCGATATCAAGTTTATCTGTAATCTCTCTAAAAAACTTATATCTTAACCGTCTCGCGCTATCTTCAATAGAGAATTTATTTATCTTGGCGAATTTTCTGGTATCATGCCTTTGTACAAAAACGGGTAAGTTTTTATTCTTACCTATCATCTCCACGTATGCCTGATCCAGGTCAGACTCTTTGGCGCGCAAGGTGTGATTTAGGTGTCCTACAAAAAGCTTCAAACCCATACTGTCAGCTATCGCCTTAAACAGGGATAACATCGTAACAGAGTCAGGTCCACCTGAGATACAGAGCAATACCCTATCTCCTTTTTTTAGCATGGAATACTTTGTTATCGTATCTCTTATTTTATTGATCATGATATCAGATATGCTGTGCGGAGTAGAAAGGCTATCCCAAACGCACGCTTATGTATGTAAGGAAAATAGCAAAAAATAGCAACACAAGAAAAAAAAGCAAAATAACCTTTGGCCTTCTATGCAACCATAGAACATGGCGCTCTATCATCTTCTGATTGTCAGACTCTATCTCATCATACTCTATGCCGAAGATATATGTATCGAGAATATATTCCGATATCTTTTTTGACCACCTGACAGTAGCGTAAGAATCTGTGGCAAAAGCACTCGATGGGATATTTATAGTAAGTTTAAGTCTTGTCTTCTCAGGCGTAAGCTCAAAAGGGATCTTGCCCTTTTCCACTTTTACCTCCAAGCACATACCGCCCTTGCCAACATTGCGCGTAAAACCCTGAATTATGGACGAGGCAACTTCCTTCTTCTCATTGACAAGCTGAAACTCTATAGGAAAGATAGCGCCCAATCTAATATAATGTCTTCTGTTTTCCGAGGTCTTTTTCATATTTATAATTCTATAACAAAAGCAGCCAAATGTAAACTCAAAAGACTCATTTTAGGAAGTATTACAGTATCGCCATTAAAGCCCGGCAAGGGCAAATACCTAGGTTTCACCTTGACTATGGGGGGTTTTCCTGTTATTGTAAACTACTATGTAATTTTCATTGAGACATTCAGGCAAAAAGTAAAGGCATTAAGTGAATATACTATTAGTCTACCCCGAAATACCATCTACATTTTTCAGCTTTAAAAGCGCTCTAAAGTTTGTTTCAAAGAAGGCCGCATCTCCTCCGCTGGGATTGATTACAGTTGCTGCCATGCTTCCTGAGAAGTGGAAGAAAAAACTCATAGATATGAATGTTTCAAAGCTTAAAAACAGTGACCTTCTTTGGGCAGATTATGTCTTCTTAAGCGGAATGAATATCCAGAAGGAGTCTTTTTCAAAAGTTGTCACCCGCTGCAACCAACTTGGCGTAAAGATTGTTGCCGGAGGGCCAATGGTAACTACTGAGCATGAGAATTTCTCTGGTATAGATCACTTTGTGCTAAACGAAGCTGAACTGACGTTGCCTTCGTTTTTAACTGACCTGCGAAACGGGCATGCCCAGCATCTTTATACATCGGATAAATTCCCGGATATATCACAGACCCCTACCCCACTTTGGGAGCTGCTGAATATGAAAAAATACGCTGCTATGAACCTCCAGTATTCGAGAGGATGTCCTTTTAATTGCGAATTTTGCAGTATAACCATGCTAAACGGACACATTCCTCGCACAAAGAGCCGGGAGCAACTCGTCAAGGAACTTGATACCTTGTATGACCGTGGATGGCGAAGTGAAATATTTATTGTAGATGACAATTTCATAGGAAATAAACATAAACTTAGAACGGACATACTTCCTGCTATGGCAGAATGGCTCAAAAAACGGCATCACCCGTTCTATTTTGGAACAGAGACCTCGATCAATCTCGCTGATGACCCGGAACTCATGCATCTTATGGTTGATGCGGGATTCGAATCTGTCTTCATCGGTATTGAGACCCCAGACCCTAAGAGCCTCGCTGAATGCGGCAAGACACAGAATATGAAACGAGATATGGTAGATTCTGTTAAAAAAATACAAAAACGCGGGCTTATAGTAACAGGTGGATTTATTGTAGGCTTTGACAATGACTCTTCTTCTATTTTTGAAAAGCAGATAGATTTTATAAAAAATAGCGGCATTGTCACAGCTATGGTAGGATTATTAAACGCCCCTATCGGGACTCGCCTTTTTAATCGTCTAAATTCAGAAAAAAGGCTCCTAAGCACATTAACAGGCGACAATATGGATGGATCGATGAACTTTACCCCAAAGATGAACTATCAAAAACTTAAAGAGGGCTATAAAAAGATACTTGAGACTATATATTCCAGAAAGACATTTTACCAGCGCGTGCAGGTATTCTTGAGTGAACATCGCAATCTTAATGTACAGATAAAAAAGATACACCTATCAGACATAAAAGCTCTTATACGTTCTATATTTGTACTGGGGATAATTGACAGAGGCAGAATATACTATTGGAAGCTTTTTATGTTCAGTCTGTTCAATTGTCCAAGAAGATTTCCGATAGCGATAAAGATGATGATCTGTGGTTTTCATTTTCGCCGCGTTGTCGCGACTATATAACTCTCTATAAATCAAAAAGCGGTTCTTAGTTACAATTCATTGTAACTAAGAACCGCTTTAAATTTGGTGGGCCCGGTAGGACTCGAACCTACGACCAATTGATTATGAGTCAACTGCGCTAACCAACTGCGCTACGGGCCCAAAAATGATTGAAAGAGATTATAACATAGAGATAATAGGTTTACAAGAAGAAAAATCTACGAGAGTATATTGGTTATCTTATCCAATAATTCTTTACAGGAGTACGGCTTATGCATATAATCTTTTACCCCGAGCCGGCGCGCCTCTTTCTCAAATTCCGCATCCTGCGTACCTGTAGTCACTATCACGGGAATGCCATTCGTATGCATAGACTCTTTTAAACGCCTGAGTACGTTAAAACCGCCTCCTGCGGGCATAATGATATCAAGTACAATCAGATCCGGCCTCTGTTTATGGGCAAGCTGGGTGCCTCCATATGCATCAGAGGAATGGAAAACCTGAAACCCCGCTTCTTCTAAGATAATCCTGAGCACCTGCGCCAGTTCCGCGTCATCCTCGACAATCAGTATCTTTTTAGCCATATCGTTAAACCGTTACCATTCTTCGCGGTTTATCCCTTAAATCACGCGGTAATAGCACAGAAAACCTGGTCTCTTTGCCGATTTCACTGAAGACATCTATCCTACCTCTGTGCAGTTCTATTATCTCTTTTACAATAGACAGGCCCAGGCCAAAACCTTCCTTATCGGAGGCCTCTTTTACGCGGTAATATTTATTAAATATCTCCGCTATCCTGTTTGGCGGTATGCCTTCACCTGTATTCGCGACTTTCAACTCTACAACATCGCCGGTAGCAGCGGTTGTAATATTAATACTTCCATGTATAGGGGCGTATTTAACGGCATTTGACAATAGGTTGGCTACTACCTGTTGGAGTTTCAGATTATCACCCCACATCTCAAGGACCTGCCTCTCTTTTTTATAAGATATATTCTGCTGTTTTTGCCGGATAAGCGGCTCGACTATCTGTAATTCCTTATCAATAAGCAGGTTAAAATCGAGTTCCTCTCTCTTTAGCCCTACTTTTGTAAGTTTTATTCTGGGGATTGTCAGGATCGTATTTACAAACTGGGTCAGCCGCTCAACGGTAGAGAGGCATATATTCAGCATCTTTGCCTGGACCGCGCTGACATTACCGATGCCGCCTCCTATCAGGCTTTCGACGCTTACCCTTATAGTGGTAAGCGGAGTACGAAAATCATGCGAAACCTCTGAGACAAGGGCAGATTTGAGTTCCTCTGACTTCCTGCATTCATCAGAGTAGTGTAACATCTTATAGATTACCTTTCTGATGAGTGTGTATGAGGTTGAGAAACCTAATATCGTAAAAAGTATAGCAACTAAAAATAAGAAACCTTTGGTACCGATTAATATTGAATAGGTATTATGGTCCGTGGCCAGGAGATAGAGTATGATAAGAAGCGGTATCATAGACATAAGAGCAAAGGCGATATTTAGACTACGAAACGGGTCCTCTTTTAATTCCGCTATTATTAATTTATAATCCGGCGTCTTATTCATCTTACTATCCTCTCTTCTATCTTATATAAAAAGTTACTCCGCGCTGACATAGATGAGTCTGCCTAAAGCGTATATCCGAAAAATTACCTCTATAATTGCATTATACGAAACATGTTATAAGGTGTCAAGAGGATTACTTCTTCGATGAGACTCTCTCACGCAGGTAAAAAAAAGGGGGGGTGTGTTTAGCAAGAACCGTTCTTGAAGCAGTTTCTACTGCTTAAGCTCTTCCTTGGCAGGGGTATCAAACACAGCTTGTAAGGCGGGACATGCAATCCTCGCAGCTATCTATATGCTTGCGTATGGCTTCCTTTTGTTTTCCGTCAATCCTTCCTGTCCATCGTAAGCAGCCAGGACATCATATCCAGCCGCCTCTAACCTGATCTGTAAGACCTGAACCAGTTCGTGCTCATCCTCAATTACCAATATCTTCTTATTTGCCATTATAATATTTATCTCTTGTATAAATTAAATATATCTTTTAATTTAATGCCTTCTTTGCTTTTATAATCAGCTCCTCACCGCTGCGGGTGTCATCCGGATATGTCGCGTAACCAAATTGCAATCTTATTTTATTCTCCATCTTTTTTCGCGCCAGATATTCTTCCAATGCATGTTCAAGCCTCTTTTCTACCCGAAGAACACCCTCCTTATTGCATTCAGTTAAAATAACGGCAACTTCATCAGCGCCTTTAATAATAGCATTACTTTCTTCTTTGCGTAAACTATTCCTTATCGCCTCTTCCATCTCTTTTAGAATAGAGCCTACTGCCTCACTGGTCAATTCCTGCTGTAATCTATTAAGATCAAGCAAAGATACTGTAACCATGCTCATCTTAGAATTATTTTTCATAGCTTGTTTTATCCCATTATCGACGGATTGCTTAAGAAATGATTCGGCGGTATATTTAGGCAGGATAAAGATAAACTTGCTTCCCTCGTTATATTTTGACTCAACCCAGATCTTACCACCATGATACCGGACCAATCCTTTGCTTATAGCCAGCCCTAAACCAGTCCCCTTTGCTCCGCTACCAGCCGGTCGCTCAAATTGTTGAAATTTGCCAAATACCTTATCAATATTTTTCGGCGCGATGCCCATACCTGTATCAGCAACGCTGCATTCCAGTGCTTTGCCCTGATCGGTTACTGTAATTGTAACCTGGCCATTCTCCGGTGTAAATTTAATGGCATTTCCTATTAAATTAGTAAAGATCTGGACTATCATGTCGGGATCGACATAGGTATCTGAAGATGAAACGCGAAATAAAGTCTTAAGTTCAATATGTTTTTCATCAGCTCCGGGCTTCAGTGTGCTAACTACACCTTTGACTAATTCAGCCATGTCAACAAGTACCTTTTTTATCTCTACTCTTCGGGCCTCAATCTTAGAAATATCCAAGAGGTTATTGATCAATCGAGCTAAACGATCAACATTTCCTTTAATAATATTTATATACTCTCTCTGGTCTTTGGTGAGCTTGCCCGGTATCTCATCCAAAACAATAGAGGCGAATTCTTCCATTATAGCTAACGGCGTACGTAATTCATGAGAGACCATTGAGACAAAATCGTTTTTCGCCTGATCTAGCTTTTTAAGCCGATTATTCGCCTTCTCAAGTTTTTGCGCGTACTTTTTAGTCTCTGCCTCCAAATGCTGCTTCTCTTTTTTCTCTCCATACCTTTCAAGAGTCCTTTTAAGGACTAAAGACAGACCTCCTTTAAAGATCTCATCCTTGGATACATAATCGTAAGCGCCTATCTTCAGCGCTTCTACGGCTATTTTCGCATCGCTTTCTCCTGTAGCCATTACTACCGGTATATCTATACTCTTTTCTCTAAGCCTGTTCATAAAATCCAACCCGCTCATGCCCGGCATCCTGTAATCCAAAAGGATCAAATCAAACTTTTCTTTATCTATCTTTTCCAGCCCCTCCATTCCTGTCTGGGCAGTATTAGCCTCCACCTCAAACTCTTCAACCGACTTAAGTGACACCATGGTTATTTCCCTATCCGTAAGACTGTCATCTATAATAATTATTTTTAATTTTTTTCTCATTATTCAGGCCTTCTTATCAGGTCTTGCCTGCTTAGGGATTGTAAAATAAAAAGTGCTGCCTTTCTCCGGCTCTGATTCAACCCAGATAGTCCCGCCATGCGCTTCTACGATTTTCTTGCAAATAGTCAGGCCCGCGCCAGTACCTTTTTGTGTCTCTCCTTCCAGCCTTTGAAATAGATCAAATACTTTCGCTTGAAATTCTTTGGCAATCCCTTTACCATTATCTCTGACGTAACATTTTGATTCTTTATCAGTAGAATGCTCACAACCCACCTCTACTACAGGCTTTTCTTTATCGTTGTATTTGATAGCATTAGTGATCAAGTTTGTAAAAAGCTGGGTTATCCTTATCCTTTCATACTCGATGGCCGGGAGATCCAGTATCTTAAAGTCAACATTCCTTTCTTTCAAGCGCAGGGCAAGGTCTTCTTTTATCTCCGCTAAGAGCTTATTTAAATCTACTTTCTCGCAGGGCTTTTTCCAATGGCTTATCCGGGAAAGTTCTAAAAGGTCTCTTATCAAAGTCTGCATCTTCTGCACAGATTTTTGTATGACTTCAACGTAATGCTTGCCATCTTTATCTAATTTATTCTTATATTTATCGCTCAAGAATGTGCTAAACGCCTCAATACCGCGTAATGGTTCTTTTAGATCATGCGAAACTACATAAGTAAAATCGTCTAATTCTTTATTAGACCTCTGGACCTCAATAACCTTCTCTTCAAGCTTTTGCCTTGCTTTTTTCAACTCCCTGATGTCTCTTACAGCTAAGATAACGCTGGTAATCTCGCCTTCGGAATCTTTAAACGGCGCGCCATTAAAACTTACAGCGATTGAAGTACCTCTCTTATCTTTAAGCTCTATCTCATGATTTGCTATAATCTCACCTTGAAAGATCCTGGTAACAATGCTTTTCAGGCCATCTCTCTTCGTCTCGGATGGAAAAAAATCATCAACAAAGTGTTTTAGCATCTCATCCTCATCGTAACCTAATAGTTCACAGGCAGCATCATTGACTGTATTGATTTTTTCATCTTCATCAATCACCAGCAAGGCGTCATTCATATGCGCAAAAATATTATCAACGTAATCTTTGGAGACCATGGTCTGTTTCAGGTTACTAGTCATCTGCTTAAAGGCATTTGCCAGTTGTCCGATCTCATTCCTGCTATCCAGGGCATCAACATCCTCCATATCTACATCCAAGTCTCCCTTAGCTACGATGCCCATCTTATTAACCAACCTACCAAACGTGGTTGTCATTGCTGACGCGAATAGATAAGCCACAAATGAGCCTAAGATTATTGCTATAAGGCAAACAATGATTATATGATTCTTTATGCGGTTTATATCTTTTAAAAACTCATCCAGGTAAACAGAGGTACCTATAATCCAATTCCAGGGTTTAAAATAGACATAAGTCATCATCCTCAATCTCGGTAATAATTCCTGCTTGTCCTTCCATGGATAATACCTTATCCCGCACTCATCCTCTTTTAACGAGGGTCCTTTCGCGATTATTTCCTGAATAAAGGGGTTTCCCCCAGAATCTTCCATCTGAAAAATATCCTCTCCATCCCTTTCTCTCTCTTTCGACAATATATAATGGCCTTTCTCTTCTCCGTGAGTGCCGATAATATATAAAAATCCTGTTTGGCCCAATCTTTGCTCTGCCATCAGACTCTTTAATTCTTCCTTTTTTATCTCTTCGTAATTGACCTCTAATAGATCTTCGGGATAGATAGTCACCCCCACGATCCATTCTTTATTCGGAATACGCATTACCGCAACAAATTTCTCCCTGGCATCTTTTTCGTCGGTATCGCTATAGGTATAGCTATCGTAATCAATCTCGCCCTTTTCCAGGGTCTTGCCCTTAGCGATAATATCCTGAATAAAAAATCTCCCTTGAACATCCTGCACATACCAGATATTCTCTCCATCCATATCTCTTTGCTTAGAAAGAATATAGTTACCCTTATCATCAAGTATGTAGATATAGCCGTTCTGCCCTACAACTGTAGACGCTAACAGCTCTTTTAACCTTTCATCAGACAATTTATCCGCTATTTTACTGAATTCTGTCTCTAATCTATGACCGGCTAACCTTACCGCCCCATCTATTAAATCTCCCACGCTCTCAATCCTTTGCCTGGACTTTACTAAATTCATCTGCTTTTCATATTTTTTCAATGCCGCATTTATGGGTTTTGTATCAAAACCGATAGAATCTACTTCCTCGATACTCTTTTTAATATCTTCAATAGCTAAGTCGAATTTTTCAACATACGAATCAAATTCATCCGTGGTAAAACCATAAAGAAGCATATTTTTTTCATGCTTTTTCGCGCGGAGTAAAGGCTCTTTTAGGGCGGCCGCTGTTGTGTCTTTTTCAAAATGGGTAAGTATCAGCTCCTCGATCCCTTTGGCTTGAGAAGTTACAATATCCCTGGTCCTGTTACCGGCAGAACGCTTATCCTTCTGAATCAGGTCATAATAAGCCCCGGTGATAATCAGCCAATCTGAACATTGGATCTTTAACGCCTCTTCAATATTACGCAATATGCCTTCTTTAGCGCTGTTATAGCTCATCACACCTAATATAACAACGGGTAGAGTAACTAAAAGAATAGCTACCGCGATCAATTGCCATTTTATACTAATGTCACCGATTTTCATCTTAATGTTTTCTCACAGTTTTTCGGATTAAGCTTGAAACAACATATACCGCCTTTTTATGGCATGTAACATTACAATACCAGATTAATTGTAAAGGTGGTTGCCTGCCTACAGCGTGGCTACCAGGGCAAACAGGTGCTCGAGAACCGTTCTTGAAGCAGTTTCTACTTCTTTAGTTCCTCTTTTGCAGGCATGTCGAAAACAGCCTGCAAGGCAGACATGCAATCCTCACAGCTATCTATATGCTTGCGCATAGCTTCCTTTTGCTTTCCGTCAATCTTGCCCTCTATGTAATCCAGGAAGGTCTTAGGGTCCGGGCAAGGGGTTGCCACATTGACTACCTTAGCCTTGCCAAGATCTTTAATCGTTGGTTCTTTTCTATTCTTTTCGATCGCCTTGTAAAAAGCGTATATAAAATAAATAATTAATAAAAATAGTACGAAGCGTATCATTCCTTGGCTATTATCCTCTGCTATTTAAAGATTATTTGCCTTTTTCCAACTTGTTCATCGCGTTATCTAATACGCTATCGCAAGTAAAGGTCTTTTTATAATCAAAATCCTTAACAACCTTATAGAGACCCCAAGCTAAGGCCGCTATTATAATAATTGTCAGTAGTTTTCTCACTCAAACCACTCCTTGTTTTGTGCTAACTTTTTTCCTTCTTCTCTTGCTTAGGTTTTTTTGAATATCTTCATAACCGGAGGAATAGACAGGAATACACCAAGTAAAAATATCCACAAACCAAAGCCCTTTGCGCAACTGGATATCAATACCCCTATGCCTATTCCCGCGATAACCTTAGAAGAGACAAACAAAACAAACATCGGATTTGGTAATGCTTTTACCTTATCAAGTATACTCATATGCACCTCTCTTTTTTTATTTCCTCTTATTGCTGGGCAGAGGGGGAATTATTAAAATTCTTTACGCATTCTGACATCGCCTGCATACGCTTATCATTACCCATGCCGCACATCCTAAATTTCAAGGTCTTTGCCGCAGTCAGAACAAGTGCCGCTACTATAATAAGAATGATTATCTGTCCAAACATCTTCCAGGTCATATCGTTAGCCTCCTTTTATGTAGCATCAGTATTGGTGCGCAGGTTCAGAGCCTGTAACCTCCCAATCGCTTTCGAAATCCTTTCGCCTTAACGTGACCCTCTCTGTTTCATAGCCATAATCTATATCTATATGAGCACCGCTTCTGCCTACCATGGTATCACCAAAAGTCAGATCATCAATATCGCAGTTGTACTTTTTCGCAACATATTCTTTTGCCAATTCCACAGGGGCCTTGATCTCCGGATCTATCTCTTCCTCTGTCGCGAAAAGCGTACTCGTTGTCACGCAAAACAATGTTGATAGCATGAGGCTAAAACATATAAATCTTTTCATAATATCCCCTATTTTATACATTATACTCTCTAAAGATGGCTTATTTCAAAAAAATAGTAATAGGTGTAAATTTTTTTCCTACGAGACAAAAAGGCTATTGGTGGAAAAGTTTGGTTCTGTGGTAAGGTTTATGCCTAGCCTTCTTAGGCCCGCTTCATCACCCGGGGTAGGTATATGCGTCATATGAACCTCGCATCCTGAGAGATCTTTTAGCTTATCCATGCACATTTTAGAGGTTGGGTTTGTAGTAGCGCTTATGCTTAGGGCTATCAGCGCCTCTTCAAGGTCAAGGCTTACGCTTTTCTGACCTGAGATATTTTTCTTTAAATCTCCTATTGATTCTATTACAGTCGGGGATAATAAATGTATCTTATCCGGCAATCCCGAAAGCACCTTAATCGCGTTTAATATTAAACTTGATGTCGCGTGCATAAGCGGAAAATTCTTTCCGGTAACTATAACTCCGTTCTTAAGTTCTATCGCTGCCCCGCAGAATATCCCTTCATTGCCCTTTTTTTGGTTTTCAGCCTCCTTGGCAGCTTTTTGAGCGGGTAATACCACTTTTCTGCTCTCGGGTTTTATCTTTAGTTCTTTCATAAGAGACTCTACGCTCTCAACAGCCTCTTTTTCCACGAGCCCGAGTATATACTCGCAGGAATATCTGAAGTAGCGCCTTATAATCTCCTGCTTAGCGGCCTCACAAACAGCCGCATCGTCAATAATGCCAAAACCAGCGCGGTTAACACCCATATCAGTAGGCGACTTATACATCGATTCGTCACCCGTTATCTTCTCAAGTATCCTCTTAAGCACAGGGAATACCTCAACATCCCGATTATAATTAATAGTAGTCTCATGGTAAGCTTCAAGATGAAAAGGGTCAACCTGATTAAAATCTCCCAGATCCGCTGTAGCTGCTTCATAAGCTACGTTGACAGGATGCTTAAGAGGTATGTTCCATATCGGAAATGTCTCAAATTTCGCGTAACCGCTTTTCTTGCCTCTTTTATAATCATGGTAGAGTTGCGTAAGACATGTAGCAAGCTTGCCGCTTCCCGGCCCGGGGGCCGTAACAATAACAAGCGGGTTCTTTGTCTCTATATACGCGTTCGCTCCATAACCCTCATCACTGACTATCTTGTCCACATCCTTTGGATACCCCTTGGTCACACTATGCGTGTAGACCTTGACGTCTCTGCGCTCAAGCTTATTCTTAAATATCTTCGCTGCCGGCTGATTATTAAACCGCGTTATTACAACCGCGCATATATTAATGCCCCACCCCTTTAAGTCATCTATAAGTTTAAGAGAATCTACATCATATGTAATACCAAAATCCGCACGTATCTTTCTTCTCTCGATATCTCCTGCGTAGATACAGAGTATAACATCGGCCTTATCCTTAAGTTTTTGAAATAGCCTCATCTTTACATTCGGGTCAAATCCGGGCAAGACCCTTGAGGCATGATAATCATAGAGGAGTTTGCCGCCAAACTCCAGGTAGAGTTTATCATCAAACTTTGATACCCTCTCTAAGATAGCCTTTGTCTGCTCCTTGAGATATTTTTCATTATCAAAACCCTGCTTCATTGAAATTGTCACTATTTTTCTCCCTCTAATATGTTTTTTCTAAATTGCTTTGGCAGTACCGTTGGGTATTTCCTGTTAAAACATGCTGTACAAAATTTATCTCCGGGAAGAAGCATAGACTCAAGCATCCCATCAAGGCTTATATACTTAAGGCTATCTAGGCCTACGAAGTCCCTTATCTGCCTTACTGTGCGCTTTGACGCTATAAGCTCCTTTTCCGTCGGAAAATCTATACCATAATAACAAGGAGATATGATTGGCGGACAACTAACCCTCATATGTATCTCCTTGGCACCCGCTTCACGAAGGGTCTTTACGCGGCTCCTGCTGGTTGTGCCGCGGACAATAGAATCTTCCACAACAACAATGCGTTTTCCCTTTAGAACATTCTTGATAGGATTAAGTTTTACCCTGACCCTAAAATCCCTTATATGCTGAGTAGGCTGGATAAATGTCCTGCCTACATAGTGGTTTCGTATCATACCTGCCTCAAATGGAAGGCCTGATTCCTCGGCAAAACCTAATGCCGCGTAATTACCGGAATCAGGTATAGGCATAACAATATCCGCTTTTACGGGTGATTCTTTTGCGAGCTGCGCGCCTAAACGCTTTCTTGTAAGATATACATTTTCGCCATAGATATCACTATCAGGCCTTGAGAAATATATAAACTCAAATATGCAATGAGCGGACCTTGTCTTGTTAGTAAGGCGTATACTCTTTAATCCATTCTTATCTATACAGACAATCTCACCCGGCTTGATATCACGGATATATTTTGCGTGTATAAGATCAAGCGCACATGTCTCACTTGCTAATACATACGCGCCGTCGAGCTTACCAAGACAAAGCGGGCGTATTCCAAAACTATCTCTGGCGCCTATCAACGCACCATTTAACATCATTACAACTGAAAACGCGCCTTGTAACTGCGATAGCGCGTCAACAAGGCTCTCTTTATAATCCTTGTAACGTAGCTTGGCTAGAAGATGCACAATTATCTCAGAATCCATTGTTGTCTGAAATATAGAACCCGCATCTTCCATCTCCTGACAGATATCAGCAGCGTTTGTAATATTTCCATTGTGTGCTATGGCGATATGGCCTTTTTTATGCTTTACTAAAAAAGGCTGGATGTTCTTAGCGGTGCTTGAACCTGTTGTAGAATAGCGCACGTGCCCAAGCGCGGTGCTTCCCTTTAAGGATTTGAGTGTCTTCTCATCAAAGGCATCATTTACAAGCCCCATAGACTGATGCTGCTTTACTCTTTTTTTATCGTATGATACTATGCCAACACTCTCTTCTCCGCGATGCTGTAAGGCATAAAGCCCTAGATATGTAAGAGACGCCGCGTCCTTATGTCCATAGATTCCGAATATTCCGCACATATATCAATTATAGGCTTTGAGCATTATCCAATGCTCAAAGCCTATTCCCGTAACCTTTATTTTAATCTTGAAGTTATAGCCTCTCTCCATGTACTGCTCAATTTTGCTAAAGGGAGGTCTATTACTGTATCTGCGCCATCACTGACTAAGAACCTATCCTTATCAACATTTCCTATAACCTGACACGCTACTGAATGCTGCTTTGCTATCTCCTCTAAGATATCCAGATTATCCTTGCTCACAGAGACGATTATCCTTGATGGTACTTCACCAAAAAGTATCTCATCTCTTCTTGCATCACCTGTTTTTAGATTATCCAGCTTGATATCAGCGCCTAGCATATTTTTAGAATTAGAAATAGCCGATTCTGCCAGTGTTACAGCAAGCCCGCCTTCTGAGCAATCATGGGCAGAGTTTATTATGTATAAGTCGATTGCGGAGAGAACAGCCTGATGCAGGTCCTTCTCTTTTTTGATATCTATCTGCGGATTACCTTTCTTCTGGCTGTGTATAATATATAGGTATTCACTGCCTGAAAGGTCTGCCCTGTTTTCACCTAAAAGCACTATTACATCGCCTTCATTTTTAAAATCCTGGGTAACATGCTTGTCAACATCATCAATAATCCCAACCATTCCTACCATTGGGCTCGGATCTATGGGGCCTTTTGGATTCTCATTATAAAAGCTTACGTTCCCACTTATTACAGGTGTATCTAAGGCAGCACATGCCTCAGACATACCTTCTATACATTTGGTAAATTGCCAGTAGTTTTCGGGCTTCATCGGATTCCCGAAGTTTAAGCCATCTGTAATAGCGAGCGGCCTTCCACCAGCGCAAACTATGTTACGTGCTGTTTCTGCAACATTCATCATAGCCCCGTTATAAGGATTCAAATAACAGTTTCTGCCATTGCAATCCACGCTTATTGCCAGGGCCTTCTTAGTGCCTTTAACTTTTATTATCGCGGCATCTGAACCAGCGCCAACTATGACTTCATTGTCACCGAAGGTATTGAATTTGTTATACTGAGACTCCTTGCTTGATATGGTTGGAGAATCGAGAAGCTTTAATAGCACCTCGCCTAAATCATCCGGTTCCTTTATAGATGTTTTGTCTAGTGATTGCGCCTCTTTTAAATATTGCGGCTCTTTTATCTCCCTGTCATAAAGAGGGGCTTTTTCTGTAAGCGCGTCAGCCGGAACCTCACATACCACAACACCGTTCTCCATAACCCTCATCATCTTATCATCGGTGACCTTACCTATCTTTACAGCATTGATATCCCATTTTTTAAGCACAGAGAGCGCCTCTTCTTCTTTACCGGATTTTAAAATAGCAAGCATTCTCTCCTGAGATTCAGATAAAAGAATCTCATAGGGCGTCATATTCTCTTCTCGCTGAGGTACTAACGCTACATCTATTTCTATTCCTGTCTTACTTCTTGTAGCTGTCTCGCATGAAGAACATGTAAGCCCTGCCGCGCCCATATCCTGCATACCAATAACCAGGCCTTTTTCAATCAGTTCAAGGCATGCCTCCCTTAAACGTTTGCCTAGTTCCGCATCACCTATAGCAACAGTGCTGGTATCTTCTGCAGAATCATCGGTTATCTCCTGAGAAGCAAAACTCGCGCCCCCGACACCATCTCTACCTGTATCACCACCTATATAATAGACCGGATTTCCGACCCCATAAGCAATGCCTCTTACAATATCGCTGTTCTTGACGATACCGATACAGAATGCGTTGACCAGAGGATTACCTTCAAAGCTTTTATCAAAATAGGTATCTCCTCCAACCGCATTGACTTCCGCGGTATTAGCATAATGAGCCAAGCCACGAATCACTTCTTTAAATAAAAATTTTACTTTTTCATTATCAAGGCTTCCAAACCTTATAGCTCCAAGCACCGCGACAGGCCTCGCGCCCATTGTAAAGATATCACGAAGGCATCCACCTATACCGGTTGCTGATGCCTCAAACGGCTCGACTGCTGAAGGATGGTTGTGGCTCTCTATCTTAAAAGCAACACCCATGCCATCTCCAATATCTACAATGCCTGTATTTTCTTCACCAGCGCCCACTAATACCTGTTTGCCTTTTGTTGGAAAAAGTTTAAAAAGTTTTCTTGAATTTTTATAGCTGCAGTGTTCTGACCACATAGCTGAAAAGACGCCTAATTCCGTAAAGTTCGGGTCCTTTCCAATCAACTTCTTTATCTGGTTAAACTCTTCCTCAGTAAGCCCCATCTCTTTTGCCAATTCTACATCCACCTTAACTAACGCTGTCATTATATTCTCCTTTTAGCTTTTTTGTTATCTTTATTGTTGTATCAAATTAAGTATTAAGTCATAAGAATTAAGTATTAAGTTTTTCTTAATCCTTAAAGCGAGCGTAAGCAAACGGCTTAATTCTTAATCCTGGTTTCACTCCCACTCGATGGTGCTGGGCGGCTTAGATGATATATCATAGACTACACGATTTATACCCTTTACTTCATTAATAATGCGGTTAGATATCCTCTCGAGAAAACCATAGGGCAGCTTTGCCCACTGCGCTGTCATAGCGTCATTGCTCGTAACAGCTCTTACAGCCACAACATTTTCATAAGTCCTTTCGTCGCCCATGACGCCTACTGTCTTGACAGGCAATAGCACGCAAAACACCTGCCATAATCTCCTGTATAATCCCGTTGCCTTTATCTCATCAATAAGAATCCTGTCTGCCTCGCGAAGTATATCAAGCCTGTGCCTGGTTATTTCACCGATAATCCTTACGGCAAGCCCGGGCCCTGGAAAAGGGTGCCTATGTATCATCTCATCAGGCATGCTAAGTTCTTTTCCGACAAGTCGTACCTCATCCTTAAATAACTCTTTTAAGGGCTCTACCAACTTGAAATTCATGTTCTTGGGTAAGCCCCCAACATTATGGTGAGTTTTAATAGTTACAGACGGTCCGCCAAGCGCGGAACGCGATTCTATAACATCCGGATAAAGTGTACCCTGTGCTAAGAATTTCATCTTACCAAGCTTTTTAGACTCTTTCTCAAAGACCTCGATAAAGACCCTGCCGATTATCTTGCGCTTCTTCTCAGGATCTATTACACCTTTTAGGGCCTTAAGAAAAATATCAGTCGCGTTTATGCACTTTAAATTTATCTTATAGGCATCTTTAAAACGTTTTTTAACGAGCCTTGCCTCATCCTTACGCAGGAGCCCGTTATCAATAAACATCGCGAATAGCTTATTGCCGATAGCCTCGTGCAAAAGAATCGCTAAGACAGAGGAATCTACTCCTCCGCTTAGGCCACAAAGGACGTTATCTTTTCCGATATCAGCCTTAAGTGACTTGATAGAGTCTTTCGCGAATGAACGCATGGACCAGCTTTTTTTGCATTGTGCTATGTTAAATATAAAATTCTTAAATATCTCTTTGCCTTTTGGGGTATGGATCACCTCAGGATGGAATTGCACACCATAAAGACCCTTTGAAGTGTTTGCCATGGCGGATATCTTCGCATTAGGGGTTGAGGCTATTATATTAAAGCCTTTAGGCAGCCTTGCTATCTTGTCGCCATGGCTCATCCATACAACCTCTTTAAATGAAACGCCCTGAAAAAACTTATCCCTGCTCTTTACGGAAAGATGCGCCTTTCCATATTCCCTCATCAACGCCTTCTGCACCCTGCCGCCTAAAAGGTGCGCCATAAGCTGAGCGCCATAACATATACCTAAGACAGGAACGCCTAAATCAAATATATCCTTTTCACACAAAGGGGCCTTTCGCGATGTTACGCTTGAGGGCCCACCTGAGAGAATAATAGCTTTTGGGTTTTTTAAGATAAGTTTATCTTTAGATATATTGTATGGGACTATCTCGGAATAGACGCCGCACTCTCTTATGCGACGGGCTATGAGATGGGTATATTGAGATCCAAAATCAAGAATAGCTATCCAGTCTTTATTCATAAAGGGGTCCTTGCTTATTACACCTTATCCTTATGCTTAGCAACAGGGTGCGGACTTATGGGGCTTAAGTTCTTTGTAATAATCCTGTAATGATTTTGGAATATTCTTGCTTTTTCTTGCCGCGTCTATGCCTTCTACCGTAGCCTCCGCAGCTGCCAATGATGTTATATAAGGTATCTTATGCTGTATCGCCTTCATCCTTATATAACTATCATCGTATTTACCTGTACGGCCTATCGGCGTATTGACGATAAGATGTATCTCTTTATTTTTTATAGCATCGGCTATATTAGGCCTTCCTTCGTGCAGTTTCTTAAGAACTGTCGAGTCGATACCATTCTCTTTTAAGAACTCTCCTGTCTTAGCCGTGGTGTAAATATTAAATCCGAGCTTCTTAAAATTATTGGCTATAGCAAGAAGCTCCGGCTTATCCTTATCCGCAACTGTCAACAAGACACTGCCCTCAATAGGAAGCCTTGCCCCTGCTGCCTCTTCTGCCTTATAGAATGCCAGGCCAAAGGTATCGGCAATCCCCATAACCTCACCTGTAGCCCTCATCTCCGGGCCTAAAACAGGGTCAACTTCAGGAAACATATTAAATGGAAATACCGCTTCCTTGACACCGACATAAGGGGTCTCGATGTCCACTAATTCAGGAAAATCCTTTATCTTTTTACCAAGCATTACCTGTGTAGTTATATTTGCTAAGGGTATATTCTTTATCTTTGATACCAGAGGCACTGTACGTGAAGCGCGCGGATTTGCCTCAATTATATATACCTTTTCATCACATATTGCGTACTGTATATTCATAAGCCCTATAACACCGAGCTCTTTGCCTATCTGAGCCGTATACTTCTTTATAGTATCAAGATGCTCTTTTTTTATGGTCTTTGTAGGTATAGCACATGCGGAATCACCTGAATGGACACCCGCGAGCTCTATATGCTCCATGACCGCGGCGACAAAGGTCTCTTCTCCGTCACATAAGGCATCCACCTCTGTCTCAACAGCATGCTCTAAGAATCTATCTATAAGCATCGGGTGCTCTGGGCTTACATCGATAGCCTTTATAGCGTATTTGCGCAGCATATCTTCATCATAGACTATCTCCATACCACGGCCGCCAAGAACAAAAGAAGGGCGCACCATAAGTGGGTAACCTATTCTCTTCGCGATTACAAGCGCCTCATCTAAAGACATAGCTGTAGCGCTCTCCGGTTGCGGTATATCAAGGGCTATCATCTTCTGCCTAAAGCTCTCTCTATCCTCAGCGAGCTTGATGCTCTCCGGCGTAGTACCTATTATCTTTACGCCATTGTCTTTTAGTTCCTGCGCGAGATTTAAAGGGGTCTGTCCTCCAAACTGCACAATAACACCTTCAGGTTTTTCTTTTTCATATATACTTAGTACATCCTCTACAGTAAGAGGCTCGAAATACAACTTGTCTGATGTGTCGTAATCAGTAGAGACTGTCTCCGGATTACAATTTACCATAATAGATTCATAACCGGCTTTCTTAAGCGCAAATGCCGCGTGGACACATGTATAATCAAATTCAATGCCCTGGCCTATCCTGTTTGGCCCACCGCCTAATATCATTATCTTCTTATTTGGCGACACAGGTACAGAATCTTCTCCAATATATGTTGAGTAGTAATAAGCAGCGTTATCCACTCCGCTTACCGGCACCGCTTCATAGCGTTCGTGCTTTCCTATGGATATTCTTTTCTCTCTTACCTGCTTTTCTTTTATATTGAAAAGGCCGGCTAGATACCTATCAGCAAATCCTAATTCTTTTGCCTTTGCCAGCTCTTCGTCACTAAGCTTGTTCCAGCCCTTCTTTATTATATCTTCTTCAAAATCTACGAGTTCCTTCATCTCATTTATGAACCATGTCCCTATATAGGTAAGATTATGAAGATCCTCAATAGTAGCGCCTTTTCTCAGCGCCTCATACATAATAAAGATACGCTCGCTTGAAGGGTTGGCAAGTTTATTCTTTAACTGCTCTAACGGAAGATCCTTAAAGTTTTTTGCTCCTCCAAGTCCATATCTCTTTATCTCCAGAGAGCGTATCGCTTTTTGGAACGCCTCCTTGAAGGTCTTGCCTATGCTCATTACCTCTCCAACAGCCTTCATCTGCGTGCCGAGTATATCCTTTGCCCCTGGAAATTTTTCAAACGCCCATCTCGCGAATTTAATAACAACATAATCACCGCTTGGCACATATTTTTCCAGTGTTCCTTCTTTCCAATATGGCATCTCGTCCATTGTAATGCCTGTCGCGAGTTTTGTAGATATTCGAGCAATTGGAAAACCTGTTGCCTTGGAAGCAAGCGCGGATGAACGCGATGTCCTTGGATTTATCTCAATAACCACAAGCCTGTCATCAACAGGGTTATGCGCGTACTGAACATTGGTTCCACCGGTAACTCCTATAGCATCGACTATCTTGTACGATAGCTCCTGCATACGATCCTGAAGAGGCTTTGGCACTGTAAGCATCGGCGCCGTACAGAAACTATCTCCTGTATGAACCCCCATAGCGTCAATATTTTCAATGAAACATACTGTTATCTTTTGGCCTTTTTCATCCCTTACTACCTCAAGTTCAAGCTCTTCCCAGCCGAGCACAGACTCTTCAACCAAGACCTGGTTAACAAGGCTTACTGAAAGCCCTCTCGCAACGATTGTCCTTAGCTCTTCTACATTATAAGCTATACCGCCGCCTGTTCCGCCCATGGTATATGCCGGCCTTAATACAACCGGATACTTGAGCTTTTCAGCGATTCTTTCAGCCTCCTCCACAGAGTAACATGGTTCTGACTCTGCCATATCAACACCGATCTTATTCATGGTCTCTTTAAAGGCTATTCGATCCTCGCCACGCTTTATAGCATCGGTCTTTACGCCTATCACTTCTACATTATGCTTTTCAAGGACGCCTGATTTAAAAAGGCTTGATGAGAGGTTAAGCGCGGTCTGTCCTCCAAGATTCGGTAAAAGCGCGTCCGGTTTCTCTATCTCAATAATCTTTTCTATAACTTCAGTGGTCAGGGGTTCAATATAAGTCTTATCCGCTGTCCCAGGATCTGTCATAATAGTAGCGGGATTTGAATTGACCAAGACTACCTCATAGCCTTCTTCCTTTAATGCCCTGCAGGCTTGAGTACCTGAATAATCAAATTCACATGCCTGACCTATTATTATA
>Ga0222637_1000204_pt1 | contig 31463 bp, 26 predicted proteins | sample AntAcemetagen143_FD_181149 | JGI IMG/M metagenome (GOLD analysis project Ga0222637, IMG submission 181149) | Saline water microbial communities from Ace Lake, Antarctica - #143 | ecosystem: Environmental > Aquatic > Non-marine Saline and Alkaline > Saline | place: Antarctica: Ace Lake...
AAGCAAAGGGATACTCGCCCCGCTGAAAACAGTCCTTAAAGCATGCACGAGCATACTCTATATTTTTATCCAAATCCCCAGCAAAAGGACTTTCTAAGATTACAAGTTTTGGTTTTGTTTTTTCTTTCATATTTTTATTTTATAGTTCCTTCTCTTTTTGCTTTCTTAAATAATTTATCATAGTCTTTCTGCGGAACCATCGGACAAAATTGTCCCCATACCCATTTATTACTTGCTTTGCCATTTTTACCAACGATATAATAACAGATTCTATATTCAATATCTCCTAATTTATTGAAACTTTTGTTCGTAATAGGATCTTTCATTTCTTCCAATTTTAATCTTTCAATTATAAAAACTTTTTCTGGTAAATTATATTGAGGCATAAAAGTCCAAGCTTCCCGAGCATAGCAAAATTTTCCTTTCCTATTTATGTCCTTCATTTCAATCAACTCTCCTTTTTCTTTTTTCTCCTTAAATTCTTTTTCTTTTCTTTTAATAAATTGTTTATATGATTCTGCCATATTATTTTTTCCAATCGGAAATTATAATATTTTTTCCGACTTTTTTAACTACTACTTTCTGCTTTTCTCGCCACTTTAGCTCTCTAACAATCTCTATTGGCAGGGTTAAGCCTATACTTTTATCCCCTATCCGGCTTAATTTTCTAATGTTTTTATCGTTTAGTTTCCTCCTCATATTTTTTATTATTAAATTAAATAGGTATTTAAATAGGTATTTCTTTTATTTATTATTCAATTTATAAATCTTCTTCTTCGTTTGATAATTCAATTTCTTCTTTTTCTATATCGTCAAATACTCTATCTGACTTGTCATATATAGCAATAACATCTTTATACTTTTTACGAAATTCTTGTATAGTAATTTTTTCTTTATCTAAAAAGTTACATCTTTTTTCTGTTATTTCATGAGAATTTTGGAATTCTAGTCCAGTTTTCGCTCCTAGATATAGAACACAAAGTACTGACGTAATAATATAACCTTCTAAAAAACCATTTGCCGTCTCGCCATCCTCTCCAGTAGCATAACCAAGCATAAAAGTGACAGCTAGAAAAATCAAAATGAAACTAAAAAAGTTCTGAAAAAATATTCTATCTTTTATTGGTAATTTTTTATGCTTCGAGTTTTGATTTGTAATTTTTTTATTAACTTTTTTCATACATATGTTTAATATAATTACTTGATTCCTTATCTAAAATTTCCCCTAGAGATATCAAAGAATTTCTCAAAGAAGCTTGTGAGTTTTGTGAGAACGCTTTCGCGTTTCTTAGAACGCTCACCTGTTTGAGAAAAACGTGATACAGGTGGCAAAACCTTAGTGATAGCAGTTCCAGTAGTCGCAACACTACCATCACGAAAAGAGTTTTTTACAAATTTATAGGCTTTATCACGGTCAAGATTTTCCTCGGTAATAATCTGATCAAGTTCCTCAATCTTCTTCTTGTCTACAAACTTCTGCCAATCTTCATCAACTACTGACTGTACATCAAGTGAAGCAATGAACTGGTTGATAAGATCTTTTTTATTACGCAACTCAACACTTGAGTCGATAGCTTTATTTATATCAACCAAAATCTCACGATTTTTTGTATGGTCTTCGTGGTATTTTTTAACAAGTCTAAGTACGTAATCAATATTAATCTCTATCTGTTTAATGAGCTCCATTTCAAATACAATATCATCATTTATATTTTCACTATCGCTATCTATCCCTTTACGAAGTTCACTATAGAGGTCAATATATGCACTGTGATAATCCTGAATATCACGTTCAGTTAAAATCTCATTACCGACAAATTCATCAAAAGTAACCAAAATATTACGCACTCGTAATATCGCGCTATATAGAACGATAAAATCTTTTTGGTTTTGTTCTCCAATGATTTGCTCTCCAGCAGGAAATTTTTTTAAAAGTTCATCCACCAAATTCTTATACCCGCGTACTTCTTTGTCGCCATCCTTATATCCGTTGTAATACTCATCGTATGACTTCAAGAGGACTATTCCACTAGCATCCTTATCACCAAAAAGCGCAATTGATTTATTAGTTGCTTCTTCTAAATTACGGAAGCAAACAATATTCCCAAATGTTTTTACACTATTTAAGATACGGTTCGTACGCGAATATGCTTGAAGCAATCCGTGTAATCGCAAATTTTTATCTACCCATAATGTATTGAGTGTGGTAGCATCAAAGCCAGTCAAAAACATATTAACCACAATAAGAATATCAATCTCACGTTTTTTCACTCTCTCACTCACATCTTTATAGTAATTCTGAAACTTATCAGATGAAGTATCATATGGTGTACCAAACATTTTATTGTAATCAACTATAGCACTATCTAAAAAATCTCTTGAGCTCGCATCTAAGCCACTTGTGTCTTCTGAATTTTCGTCTGTCATTCCGTCTTCGTCCTCATCATTAACGCTAAAGCTGAAAATTGTTGCTACCTTTAATTGTTTATCGCTTGGTAAATCTTTAAGTTGTTTTTTAAATTCGCTATAATATTTCTTTGCCACATCAATTGAAGAAACAGTAAAAATTGAGTTGAAGCCCGCTAACCGACGGTCTTTCAATTTATAAAAACTGTTTCGCTTGGTCTTCTGGTCAAAATGTTCACGAATATAACTCACGATATTTGTTAATCGTTCTGGGTCAGCCAGCGCCGATTCACGGTCAATACTACTTACCTTCTTATCTTCAATATTCTCAGCTTCTTTAACTGTAGAAATATAATCAACCTTAAACGGCAAAACATTTTTATCAGAAATCGCGTCCACTATTGTGTAGGTATGCAATTTATCTCCAAAAGCTTGTTCGGTAGTCTTCAAATCTACTCGACCACCAGCCGAAGCATTGACTGCAAAAATTGGTGTACCAGTAAATCCAAAAAGATTATAGTTCTTAAATGCTTTGGTAATACCAGCATGCATATCGCCGAACTGTGAACGATGACATTCATCAAAAATAAGTACAATATGGCCATCAAAAAGAGCATGTCTGGAATTACGTTTAATAAAATGGTCTAATTTTTGAATAGTGGTAATAATAATACGAGCTTTTGGATCTTCAAGTTGTTTTTTTAAAATAGCTGTACTGGTATTACTATTAGCAGCCCCTTTTTCAAACTTGTCATATTCTTTCATAGTCTGATAATCCAAATCTTTTCTATCAACAACAAATAACACCTTGTCTACGTACGGCAATTTGCTTGTTAGTTGTGCTGTCTTAAAACTGGTTAGAGTTTTTCCTGAGCCTGTTGTATGCCAGATATAACCACCAGCTTCAATAGTACCTTGTTTTTTATAGTTTTTGCTAAGCTCTATTTTATTCAATATCTTTTCTGTCGCCACAATCTGATATGGACGCATTGCCAAAAGTTCTTGTTCGCTAGTAAATACACAATAACGAGTCAAAATATTCAAAAGTGCATGCTTAGCAAAAAATGTTTTGGCAAAGTCCATTAAGTCCGTAATAGGACGATTAGTGCCATCTGCCCACCAGCTTGTAAATTCAAAACTATTACTTGAGCGTTTACCTTTTTTTATCTTACCTCTGCTTGCTTCTTTGATATGCTCTACACGCGTGGTATTACTATAATACTTTGTATGTGTTCCATTTGAAATAACAAACAGTTGAACATATTCAAAAAGTCCAGCTGATGCCCAAAAACTTTCTCGCTGATAACGATTAATCTGATTAAATGCTTCTTGAATGGCTACCCCACGACGCTTGAGCTCGATATGTACCAAAGGTAAACCGTTTACAAGAACTGTCACATCATAACGATTAGCACGCTGGCCATCTTCTGTGGTGTATTGATTGGTAACCTGCAAACTATTATCGTGAATATTATCTTTTTTAAGCAAGTAGACATTCTTCACTGTGCCATCATCACGCGTAAGATTTTTAATATAATCCTCTTGAATAGTTGCTGTTTTTTCTGCGATACTCTGATTTGGATTTGCTATTTCGCTAGCAAAAAATTGTTTCCATTCATTGTCGGAAAACTTGAAATCATTTAATTTCTCCAGCTGTTGGCGCAGATTGGACACAAGGTTATCTTCTGATGTAATATTTACTTGTTCGTAAGCCTGTGTCTTGAGCTGTTCTATAAATGCTCGCTCTAATTCTGCTTCGCTTTGATAAGAAGCACCATCCTGTACTCGGTCTACAACCTTACGATATTCAGCAACAACAGTACTTCCTGCCTCGCTGGCAGGCAGGTGCGAATTTTCCGCAACTAAATTATATTTTTTATTTGTTGACATATTCCTTTTCTTTGAAAGTTAATAGCTTACCACGATAGTATTTGTATTGTTTGATACGAGCATTGAGCTCTGCGGGTAAACCAATTGAAATATCGCTCACAAGTGCATCAAATTTATCTAAGATAGATACAATTCGTTTTTGTTCAGCAATCTTTGGTACTGAAATTTTAACTTTTTTTAAATTATCATTATAAAGTCTTTTGATTGTTCCGCCCTCAGTTTGCCATACTACTGTCGCATAAAAATGATATAAAAATTTATTTAATACTTTACTTTCATCATTATCAATCCAGATTATATTTGAATCCTGAAAATATGCTGACTCACCATCATATATCACTCTTCGCCCTATCGTTCCAGAAGCCGATAAAAGCACATCTCCCTTTTTTGGAAAAGAAAACTTTTTGCGATATTCATCAAAAATATCTTGTGAAATAAATGCATTCGGCACTTTACCAAAAGTCCCAATTTTATAAAACGGGATATCTCCAGTTGCTAATGTTTGATTTTTGAAAATTCTCTTACACATTAATACTTTTCCAATATCTCCCAATGTTTCCCATCGCGCTTCATCATCAAACGTCAACAACTCCTCACGATAATACTCGTACTGTTTCTTTCTTGCTTCCAGTTCTGCTTCCAGCTCTGCTTCCAGCTCTGCTTCCAGCTCGGTAAAATTATCAAGAATTTTTACAATTTCTTCCTGCACGGCGAGTGGTGGAATAGGAATTAAGACTTTTGCAAAGCGCTTTTTGGAGATATTAAATCTTGTTACACCACTTGCAGTTTTTGTAATCTGTTTTCTAATTTGTACGTCCCTAAAAAGATATTTCGAAAAATCAGGCAAAAATAAACTTGTATCATGAAAACGAAAACCAAAACAAAAGCTATTCAAATAAATAAATTCATCAACTTTTTCTGTCAGAACAGAAGACATTCCACACTCGTTAGGCGTTTCTGATGAGCCTGTAAATAACACATCCCCGTATTGAATTTTCTTTTGTTTTTCTTCCTTACTAATTTTCACAAAACTACTGATATCAGCATCAACTGCAATGTTAGAAAATATATTCATATAGGTAACAAATTTTGCATTACCATCACTAAAATCATCTTTACTTTTTCCAGTCAAGCCGCCATAAAGATTGCCAAGTTCTCCCAATACCTTAAATTCCACCCCCTCTGGGCATAGCTCAGAAATTAACTTTTCAATTTTATTGAGTTTTTTATTCATTTTTTTAATCAATATAATTACCAAAAATATTTAACTCACTTTCTTTAGGGACTTTAGAAATCTTTGACAATTTATTTCTATCAATAAAATTATTTTTATCCAGTAATACTTTTAATTGGGGATCATTTATAAAATGATTTCCAAAAATGCTACTTTTTCTATTATTATTTACAACTTTACATATCTCATTTTTATATTTTTTAGTTTTATCAACTTTACATAAACACCTTTGCAACCAAATTTCATTATATCCTATGTTGTTGATATCTAATAATTTTTTATAAATAATATTGGAATAAATTTTTTGCTTTATTAAAGAAAGCTTTGGTAATAAATTAAAAATGCTTACACAAGCAATCGCAAAACATCTTGGATTTTTAATAACAATATTTACTAAGATGGTTATTAAAAGATCTTCTTCTTTTATATACCATTTTTTATTTTTTCTGTAGAATCCCTTTTCATTAAAATGCTGAAGCATTTTTAGAATAAACCCAGAGTTAGGATATAATTTTGATGTATTCAATATATCTAATAACAACCTCTTTAACCTAAAAACATCAATATCCTTATCTGCCCCAATATGATAAGCAATATTATTTAATTTATCTTTCTTGATTGACATTAAAACTATATCTTCACCAACTTCTGTTTTATTTGTATTTAATTTAAAATTAAAATCAATCAAAATTTCTGATAAAATTTTTATAATTTTTTCACCATCTGATTTTTCTTTCGTAAATATTCTATAATCATCTCTATATCTTATAATTTCATATTTAGTAATATTTTCATTGACCAAACTATCTCCTAATAATTTATCTATATAAGTTAATATAATTTCTGCAATAAAATCCATCAATACACTCCCCTGGGGAATACCATTTGTTTGTCCACTCTGCATTGCTTGCAAAAGAAAATCTATATCATTACCAAGCAATGATGGTTGACTTTTTCTGCCTTTTTTATAAAAACTATTTTTTCTATTATTTTTAGCAACTGATTTTGAATGTAGCGCCCAAGATATTGAATGAGTATAAACCGATGGATAACAGTTTGCAATATCAAGCTTTGCCATGTATTCATAATTCAACGACTTACCAATACTACTTTTTTCTATTTTTTCTAGATATGACAATATTTGAGTTTTTTTATGTTTTTTATGTTTATGTTGTTTTTTATAAATTGGACAGCAGTTTATATTTTTAGTTTCGTTATTAGAAAAATGTTTTTTTATCGCTACCCAATTATCAGTAATAACATTTACTAATTCAAGATAAATTATTGGATGTACCAACTCTAGCTTTCTCCATGCATATTTACCATCTTTGTTATTGTATACAGCATAAGATGTGCTATCATTTTTTGCATTTAAAATATCATAACCACCTTTTAATTTTTCAATACCTCTCAAGAACTTTTCAAAATTAAAATATTCAGGTAAGTCAGTGCTAAAATAAGATTCAGATTCTAAAAAAAATTCTCTCGCTTCTTTTTTTGATAAATCAATAATTTTTCTTTTTTTCATACCTTATTTTCTTATTTTGTTTCTTCAATATCCTCAACAATCTCATCAATCGCTACACGCAACTCATTTTGTCGTGTGACAACTTGCTTTATTTCTTTATTAAGTTCTGTAATATCAACCACTTCTCGAGTATCCTCTGCTACAACATAACTTGAAACCGCAATATTATAGTCATTCTCAGCAATAGCTTTATTATTAACTAGTTTCGCAAAATACTCAGTATCTTTGCGAGTGGTAAAGGATTCTAATATTTTAGATCTATTTGCATCACTCAATTTATTCTTGTTGCCACCGCGTACAAACTCAGCAGACGCATCAATAAAAAGTGTTTTATTATCGGTTTTACTTTTTTTAAGCACAATAATACAGGTAGCAATGCCTGTACCAAAAAAGAGGTCAGGCGGAAGTTGAATTACAGCGTCGATATAATTATTTTCCAGCAAGTATTTTCGAATCTTCTGCTCTGCTCCTCCACGATAAAGAACACCGGGGAACTCAACAATAGCCGCTACACCGCTAGTAGAAAGCCACGAAAGCATATGCATAGTAAAAGCTAGATCAGCCTTGCTCTTCGGTGCCAGCACTCCAGCTGGTGAAAAACGAGGATCATTAATGAGGATTGGATTACCATCACCATCCCATTTTATAGAATAAGGTGGATTAGAAACAATTGCATCAAAAGGTTCATCATCCCAATGTTTTGGGTCAGTCAGTGTGTCACCATGAGCAATATCAAAATGATTATAGTTAATATCGTGTAGGAACATGTTGATACGACAGAGGTTGTAAGTAGTAAGGTTAATCTCTTGACCATAGAAACCTAGACGAACATTTTCTTTACCAAGAACTTTAGCAAATTTAAGAAGTAACGAACCAGATCCACATGCCGGATCGTACACCTTGTTGACTTCTTTCTTCCCAACAGTAGAAATTTCTGCCAAAAGTTCGCTCACTTCTTGCGGAGTATAGAACTCACCACCGGACTTACCAGCACTTGAAGCATACATTGTCATTAAATATTCATAGGCATCACCAAACGCATCAATGGTGTGGTCCGAATAATTGCCAAGACGAAGACCGCTAATGGCTTCTAAAAGTTTTGTGAGTTGCCCATTTCTTTTCTCCACTGTAGCTCCCAGTTTATTGGAGTTCACATCAAGATCATCAAATAAGCCTTTTAGATCATCTTCGCTTTCCGTGCCCTTGGCAGAATTTTCAATAGTACGAAAAACGGCACTGAGAGTTTCATTCAGATTGGCGTCGTTGCGAGCTTTTTTTACGACATTCACAAAAAGTTCGCTTGGCAAAATGTAAAACCCTTTTTCTTTCACTGTATCTGCTCGACCAAACTCAGCTTCTTTATCGGCTAGCGTAGAATAGTCAAAGTCTTTCTTACCCGTACGACGTTCATCTGCATTAATGTAATTGGTCAAATTCTCACTGATAAAACGATAGAAGAGCATGCCAAGTACATACTGCTTGAAATCCCAACCATCCACGCTTCCACGCAAATCATTAGCAATCTGCCAAATAGCTCGATGTAATTCTGATCGCTCTTGTTCTTTATTTATATTTTGAGTTGTTTCTATGTTTGCCATAATTTTTTATTTATAAATATTCCTTATATTCTTTGTAATTATCTTTCACCATCCGTTTCCACCATCTTGTCTCATTAGTGCCTTGTATATCACCTTTATGATAAACCAATAAAATTTTTATTTCTTGTTTTATTTTATCTTGCGCAACAATACATCTATTGCCTGATGATTTTGTTGATTCATTTGGCATTATTTTAAATTCAGTTTTACAAATCGTGGTGTTGTCATCTATTTTTACTATCGCATTTGTATTATCGCGCTCAAGCATTAAATCAAATTTTTGCAACATTAATTTAAAAGCACTCCATGGGACAAGAAATGATTTTTTGTATTTTTTGCTAATCTTTTTTAAATAATGAGATTCTGCAAAAGTTTCAGTTTTTACAGAATATTTAATAGACATGGTCCGGATCTTCCTGCGTAATTAATTCATAAGGAATAATATCTCCCTTGTCTACGAACGTATATGGAATTTGGCTATGCGCAAAACCAACAATCTCTTTTGTCTTTTTATTCTTCCATCTATTAGCAATTTCTTTAATCAATTTCTTTTCCTTAGTATTTAATAAATCATCGCCAACCTTTTCGCCCACTCTTGTTTCTGATATTAACAAAGCTTTGTCTTTGTGCTCAATTGATATCTTATCATCACCGTCCAGCTCTTCAATAAGCCTAAAATAATAATCAGGCACAGGGCCATGTTCAATTTTTCTATATTCCAAACCACTCATGCTTTCATGGTTATTATAAAACCATGCGAAATCAGAGAAATAAAGCAATTTTGCTAATTTTGTTTTTGGAACTTTTTTATCGCCGCCTATAGAACGCAAAAAAGCAAAAAGCATTTGTTCGTATTTTTTATACTTCTTTTTATTATTTGTTACCAAATCACTAATTGTAATTCTGTATAATCTGCTTAGAGCATCTGCTTCTTTAAGAGAGAGTTCTCTTTTGTCTTTCTCTACAGAAATATACAAAGAACGTGAAATACCAATTTCTTTTGCGACTTCTGCCTGAGAATAACCATTATCTGCTCTTAGTTTTTTAATAAATTTAACATTCATAGTATTTTTATTAATTCTAATCTTATTAATACTTTATCAAAATATGTCAAGAAAGTCAACACTTAGTGTACGAATTTTAGACATTTATTAAATTATACTTTTTTATGCTCAATGTATACTAAGTACGAAGTTAGTCTACATCTTGTCAAACATGTATACTAACTTTTTATTCTAGTTTGCAAGCCTTTTCTAGAATAAGAAAAATCTTATTCTAAGGTCTAGAATAAGGCGATTCTTAATTCTAGATTATTCACGTTTACTAGAATAAGAAATTTGGTTCACCATATATTTTAAAATTTATTTAATGCTCAAAAAACCCGTTTTCGTTACAATTAAATGATCCGCAAGCTCAATCCCCAACAGCCGACCCGCATCCCCCAGCCTGCCAGTCAGCTCAATATCAGCCTTACTCGGCTCAGTATCCCCGCTCGGATGATTATGTGCCAATATTACACTCGCTGCCAAATGCTCAATCGCCGGTTTAAAAACCTCGCGCGGATGTACTAGACTAGCGTTTAACGTCCCGACAGAAATAGTTTCTTTATGGACCAACTGATTGCGCGCATTTAAATATAAAACTACAAAATGCTCTTTCTTAGCCGTTCGCAGTTCCTGCAATTGTGCCACCGCATCCTTCGCGCTACTAATAGTCGGTAAATTATTATCTTCAACATCCATTGCCCTCTTAGTAATTTCAAAAGCCGCTAATAGAGTCGTCGCCTTAGCCGGACCAATACCCTTAATTTTAGACATTTCCGCGCAAGACAGACCCAAAAGCTTTTTCATCTGATGCTTTTTCAAAATTTCTTCCGCAATTTCAAGCACATTCTTCCCCGCTCTACCCGTACCTAAAAGCACGGCTAATAATTCTTTATCTTTTAAGCCAGACGCGCCTCGCTCAATTAATTTTTCACGCGGACGAGAAAACGCCGGCAAATCTTTAATTTTTACCATATTCCTCCTTAATATTTTTTAATAGAAATACCTATTTAAATACCTATTTCTTTCTTAATACTCCCACTTCCCACCCCAAAAGTCAATCACAAATAAAAAAAACGTAATTTTTATCCGCCTTTGGCGGAAATTACGTAATTCTTTTGAAAATTGAAAATTGGTCATTGTTAATTTCGTCGTCACCGTCGTCGTCCGTAATTCATAATTCATAATTCCTAATTAATCGTAGTGCCCCCACCAGGATTTGAACCTGGGACCATTTGCTTAAGAGGCAACTGCTCTACCAGCTGAGCTATAAGGGCCTTTTAGTCAAAAGTCTATAAAGTCAAAAATGGACTTTCGACTATCGTAGTGCACCCAGCAGGACTCGAACCTGCAACCCCCTGGTCCGAAGCCAGGTACTCTATCCAATTGAGCTATGGGTGCGTGCTTGTTATTTGCCATTCGTCACCGTCAACGTCTTACTTTTGCCTTGTCTCGCCGAAACTTTAGTGGAGGCGGGACTTTTGACTTTTGACTTTATGGACTTTTGACTAATGTGGTGACAAGAGAGAGACTTGAACTCTCGACCTCGGCGTTATGAGTGCCGCGCTCTAACCAGCTGAGCTACCCTGTCATTATTTTATTTTAAACTAACCTAACCACCTGCTTGCCCGCCCAACCGCGTAGCGGAATGGCTGGGCCTGCCCGCCCAACCGCGTAGCGGGATGGGTGGGAGCTACCCTGCTAGCTTCGCCGAATCTAGGCGAGTCATATTATAAAAAACTCCCCATATTGGAAGTTCTTTGGAATATTACCATAATATACTAATAAAATCAAGTCTAAATCCTTAATTAATCACTCATTAGCGTATTCGTCACCGTCACCGTCGTCATAATTCGTAATTCATAATTCATAATTCGTAATTCCGTTAGTTCCACTCATCCATCAACTCATCTGTTATTTTATCTTGTTCACTTTCACTTAATTCGTCTTCATCATTAATCTCAAGATCAGGCATTAATTTCTTGGCAAAATCACGAGCTAATACTACTTCAATATCTAATTTACCAGCCTCGTTTATAATATTTAAATCATCAGTAACTAACACCCAATCTTCGGGTTTTTTTTCATTCTGCATTAATTCAATAATCTTATCATCAGCATTATCATAGACTGCATCTTTAGGGGTATAAATAATTGTTAAATCTTGATCAACATATCTATCCCCTAACGGATCACTACTATCAAAAACTAATATGGCTTTTTGACCCTTATCTAAAAAATAAGTTTTTACCATACTAATTAATTCCTGATCCCAGCCAGAATTACCAAGTAATCTAAGCTTGCCAGCTAAATTGTTAGCATCAATTAAAAATGGCATATTGGTAGAGACGTGGCACTGCCACGTCTGCATAAAGTTAAAAGTCTTAAAGTATGCTATTTTCAATATAGCAAAATAAAGAATTTATGCAATACACTTTTCAACAACCAAAAATTCCCGCCAAAAGGCGGGAATCATTATAGTTCCCCTCTCCCGTTCTGGGAGAGGGGTTAGGGGTGAGGGGTGAGGGCTTATATCCAAGTTACATTCGCAATACTATCGTCAGCATCTTTTAATTTCATTAATCTTACGCCCTGAGTATCACGGCCTAAAGTTGGAACTGATTTAAATGGTAAACGAATTACTTGTCCTTTTTCAGAAATTATAATTAAATCTTTTTCTTTCATTAAAGCGCTATTCACTATAAAGGAGCTTATTACTTTTCCGGTTTTAGCTGTTGTCTTTAGAGTTTTAATACCCGATCCGGCTCGTGATTGTACTTTGTACAAGCCTAGCGTAGAACGCTTACCAAATCCTTGCTGACCAATTACTACAACTTGATATAATTTATGTTTATCTTTATTACCATGGATCACTCCCATGCCGACTACTAGATCTTCTTTCTTTAATCTAATGCCCGTAACACCGCTAGCGTTCCGTCCCATAGCCCGGACATCGCTTTCTTTAAATCTGACTGACTGACCATTAGAAGTTATAAGCATTACTTGATCTTTTCCAGAAGTTGGTCGAGTCCAAATTAACCTATCATCCTCTTTTACTTTAATAGCAATCAAACCGCTACGACGTACGTTTGCAAATTGGCTAATTTCCACTTTTTTAACTAAACCTTTTTCAGTGGCCATTAATAAGTATTGAGCATTTCCCTCTAATTTATCTAGCGGAAGCATAGTTGTTACTTTTTCAGTCGTTAATAATTGTAAAAAGTTAACAATTGCCTGTCCTTTTGATGTTCTAGATGCTACTGGCACATCATATGCTTTTAACTGGAATACACGACCCTTGGTAGTAAAAAATAATATATCGCTATGTGTCATAGTAGTAAAGAAAAATTCTACTATGTCCTCTTCTTTAGTGGTTAGGCCAATTACTCCCTTACCGCCACGTCCTTGAACTTTGAAAGTTTCTGGCGGAACACGCTTAATGTAGCCATCACGAGTCATAATAATTACAGCTGACTCATTAGGCACTAAATCTTCTTGTCTAAATTCTTTAATTGAAGAAGCAATCATTCTAGTTCGACGTTCATCACCATATTTATGAATCAACCCTTCTAGATCATCTTTTATCATCTTGATAATTTTTTGTTTTGATTGCAAGATACCTTCTAAATCTTTAATCAATCTCTTTTTATCTACTAATTCATCTTTAATTTTTTGCTGTTCTAGATTAGCTAAATTCTGTAAACGCATTTCTAAAATTGCTGTTGCTTGAATTTCAGTAAGTTTAAAACGCTTCATTAAATTAACTTTGGCAACTTCTTTATCTTTTGAAGATTTAATTATTTTAATAACTGCGTCAATATTTTTTAAAGCAATCATTAAACCTTCTAAAATGTGGGCGCGTGCCTTAGCTTTATCTAATTCAAATTGAGTTCTTCTTTTAATGACCTCTATGCGATGTTTGATATATTCTTCTAAAACCATTTTCAAATTTAACAATTTCGGCTGTATTCCATCGACTAAGGCAATCAAATTTACATGAAAAGTTGTCTGCAAAGAAGTATGTTTAAATAAACTATTTAAAATCTTTTTTGGATAAGTATCTTTTTTTAATTCAACTACAATTCTCACGCCATCTTTATCCGACTCATCGCGCAAATCTCTTATGCCTTCTATTTTTTTATTCTTAACTAAATCAGCAATTTTTTCTACTAATTCAGCTTTGTTAACTTGGTAAGGAATTTCATTAATTATAATTTTACTTGCCCCACCCTTACCTTCTGTAATGTCTGTTTTAGCACGAATTACAATTCCGCCCTTACCAGTAGCGTAGGCCCTTTTAATTTCAGAAGCATCATAAATTATTCCGCCAGTTGGAAAATCAGGACCTTTAACAAATTGCATTAAATCATCAACTGTAGCATCAGAATTATCGAGTAAATGAATGATACCCTGACAAATTTCAGTTAAATTATGTGGCGGAATATTAGTCGCCATACCAACTGCGATTCCTAAAGCGCCGTTTAGCAATAAATTCGGTAAACGAGCTGGGAAAACCGTTGGTTCTTTTTGACTGCTATCATAATTGGGTATAAAATCAACTGTATTTTTTTCTAAATCTAATAATAATTCTTCGGAAATAGAGGCTAATTTCGCCTCAGTATAACGCATAGCAGCTGCACCATCTCCGTCCATTGAGCCAAAGTTTCCCTGCCCTTTAACAAGCATGTAACGCATGGAAAAGTCTTGCGCCATACGTACCATTGCATCATAAACAGAAGAGTCGCCGTGTGGATGATATTTACCTAAAACTTCACCAACAACAGTAGCTGACTTTCTAAATTTTGCACTTGGCTTTAATCCTAAAGACCACATGGCGTATAAAATACGACGATGTACTGGTTTTAATCCATCACGAACATCTGGTAAAGCACGGCTAACAATAACTGACATGGCATAATCTAAATACGAACTACGCATTTCTGATACTAAAGAAGTTGGAGTTATTGTGCCGTAATTTGTTTTTTCACCTTCATTAACCACTTCTGCTTCAATAATTTCTTTAGTTTCTTTCTTCTTAATTTCCGCAGTTTCTTTAGTTTCTTTAACTTCTTTCTTCTTCACTGGCTTATTTTTTTTACTTGCCCGCCCTGCCGCAGGCTTGGGAGGGCTTTCCTTTTTTTTCACCATATAATTATTTTGTTATTATCTTTTATTCTCCTGTTTGGCTTTCTGTATCCAATTCGCTATTTAATTTATCTAAAAATTTTTCTAATTCAATCTGCTTTTCCATCTCACTAATTCTTTGTTCAAGTTTTTGAATTTGATCCTCTTTTACTTCTGATTCTTCTGCAATTACAGAATCCTCTTCTAACACATCTTGAAAATCATTAAAATTATTTTTAGTCTCTTCTAATGCTATATTAAAATCACTAATTAATTGATTAAATTTTGCGCCACTAGCTGGCGTTTCTTTGATTGAATGTTTTATACTGCTTTTAAAACTAATTATCCAAAAAGAAAAAATAATGATTATGAAAAATCCAACCGCTGCCCACATGGCAATAATTTTTTCTCGTTCAATTTTAGATTCTTCCTCAAAAGTCATTTCAACTGGCGCCTCTATTTTTTTACTGGCAATTACTTTACTAGCAGCTTTTTTCTTAGCGCTAGTTTTCTTTTTTGCCACTCTTTTAGTAGTGGCGGATTTAGTTATAGTTTTTCTCCTTGGCATATGTTTATTAAATTCGAAACGTTTTGAATTTTAAATTTTTTATTTTGAATTTGTTTCGGATTTAGGATTTCGTATTTAGGATTTAAAAATAATAAGCTCCATATCTTCACTAGGTAAATCTTTTTTGGTTATTTTTAATTTGTCTTCTTTACCCCGTGAAATATTACCTCCGGTAATTTCATGGGGTGAAGTAGGTTTAATTCCAAATTCTTTAATAAATTTATCAACGCTATCAATCGTCTCGCCTGATTTAAATTTTAATCCTGGCACTTGATAATGCATTGGGATAACCATTCTCGGTTCAACTTGATTAATTACTTCAACTGCCTTCTTTGCATCTAAAGTATATGTTCCGCCAACTGGCACTATTAAAATATCTGTACCTTGAAGTGCTTCAATTTGTTTATTATTTAAAACATGGCCTAAATCTCCTAAATGAGTGATTACCACATCTTCAAAATTAATACGATATATCAGGTTTCCACCGTGCTCTTTACCATCTTTATCGTCATGGGCTGAATCTATTCCTTGAATAAAAGTATCTTTAATTTCATATTCTCCAGCTGTATCAATTACATAGGGGCTACCTTTGATGGCGCTAATATTATTATGGTCTTTATGATCATGACTAATAGTAACAATATCAGCTTCAGTGCTAGGCACACGCAAGCCATAGTCTTTATTAAATGGATCAGTGACGATAGTAATGCCCTCCCCTTTGCTGTCTTTACCTTGCAGTTTAAAACAAGAGTGTCCTAAATGTTGGATATGCATAATTATTATTTTAATATTCAAAATTTATAAAAATTATCTAGAATACATTCTTTCTGCTTCTTCATCAACGTCCTCATCTTCCTCCTCCTCGGCTTCTTCGTCGTCTTCTTCATTTTTACCAGCCTCAGTATCTTCTTCGACTACTGGTGGTAATTCGTCGTCTTCTTCCTCTTCTTCCTCTTCTTCCTCTTCTTCCTCAGACTCCTCTTCTTCATCCTCATTTTCTTCATCTTCTTTCGTATCGCCTTTATTAATCACAATTCCGTCATCCTCCTCATCTTCATCGTCAATTTCTTCCTCATCTTCCTCATCTCCCAATATTTGATCAGCGTTAAATTCTGATTCTTCTCTATTATGCAAAGGCATGCCTGATGGCATTTGTTCGCTTACTTTAGCATATTCTTCCCTAGTAATCAAGATCTCCCGTGCTTTAGCTCCATTAGCTGGACCAACTATTCCGCTCTCTTCTAGAAGGTCAATTAAACGAGCAGCGCGAGCATAACCAATACGCAAACGACGCTGTAAGAATGAAGTTGATGCTTTATCTGAATTAACCACTATTTCTTTTGCTTCTTGATATAATTCATCAGAATCTTCATCACCGCTAAAACTAGCCCCGCCTATGCCTCCTACTTTTTGCTTGCCAGTAACTTCCTCATCATATTCTGCTTCACCGGATTGATCTTTTATATGTCGAACAATTTTCTTTATTTCTCGATCGTCAACATAGGCACCTTGTATTCTTTTTGGCTTAGAGAGCTCAGCGGTTACAAAAAGCATATCTCCTCGACCAAGTAATTTTTCCGCTCCTTGGCTATCTAAAATTGTGCGTGAATCAATTGCAGAAGATACTGAAAAAGCAATCCTTGCTGGAATATTTGCTTTAATCAAACCAGTGATAACGTCTACTGATGGTCTTTGGGTAGCTAAGACAAGATGAATGCCAACTGCTCTGGCCATTTGCGCTAAACGAATTATTGCTCCTTCAACGTCTCTAGCAGCTGCTACCATTAAATCTGCTAATTCATCAATTATGAAAACAATGTATGGTAATTTATCTCGGGAAACAGCATTATAGCCAGCGATATCGCGTTTACCAGCTGCTGCTAAAAGATCAAAACGACGATCCATTTCATTCAAGCACCACTTCAAAGCATTAATCGTTTTTGGCACATCGGTTATAACTGGTGATAATAAATATGGTATTCCATTATAGACTGGTAATTCAACTCGTTTAGGATCAACCATAATAAATTTCAAATCATCAGGATTGTTTTGATATAACAAACTAACAATAATTGAATTTAAACAAACCGATTTACCTGACCCAGTAGTACCAGCTACTAATAAATGGGGCATTTTAGCTAAATTCGCCATCCAAGCCTGTCCGGCTACATCCTTACCTAAGGCTATCATAGTATTATATTTTCTTTTTCTGAATTCAGGAATATCAATAATTTCTCGCAATCCTACTCTAGCAATAATTCGATTTGGCACTTCTACACCAACTAATGATTTACCAGGAATAGGTGCTTCAATCCTAATGGGATGCATTGCTAACGCCAAGGCTAAATCATTATTCAAACTAGTAATCCGGGAAAGCTTAACTCCCTCGGCTGGTTTAAATGTATATTGAGTAACAGTTGGCCCAACGCTAACATCCCCCATCTCCACTGGAATGCCAAAATTTTCCAACGTCCGTTTAATTATTTCATTACTATTTTTTACATCTGCTCCGGACGGCTTACCGATTTTACTGCTTAATAAATCTAAAGGGATATTAATTTTAATATTACTACGTTTAATTTTTGGTGTTTCTTCCTCTTCCTCTTCCTTTTCCTCGCTACTATCTTCATCTCCGACCTCATGTGAGCTAAATTCTTCACCATCTTCATCCTCTTCGTATTCTGCTTCTTTCTCATCCATTTCCTCTTCCTCTTCTTCTTCATAATCCTCGCCCTCGTAATCTTCATCATCCCCTCTTTTGAAAAATTTAGTCAATGGAGAAAATATCTTACCCATTAAACTTTCTCCGCCCATCAATCCGGATAAGGTTGAATTAAATACCAACATTAAAGATATAACAAAGAGGCATATCAAAACTAACAATGTCGCCCAAAAACCAATTAAATTAACAAAAATTTTATCTAGGAATAATCCCGCGTATCCACCGCCTTTGCCCAGGCTAGCCGCCATCTCTGGATTAGCTTGATAAAATACATGGAGTAATGATTGAAAACTTAAAATGAAAAAAAACAGGCCAACATATGTATAACCATGTATCCATTTTTTGTCTTCATTATAAAGTAGGAAACCAAACAACAATAAAAATAGCGGGAACAACCAACGGCCCCAACCTAATAATAAAGCTAGCCCCTGATCAACATAGTCTCCTAAAACTCCAGCCAAACCAAATAAACTTAATAAGCTTATTCCGCCAACTGCAATTAAAGAAATAACCAAAATACTTTTCTTAATTTCTGGGCTCAAATCCAAAGCATAACCGTCTGCAAATCGGTCATGATGTCTAACATATTTTTTTCTTCGCTTGACCATAACATTAAAAATAACCACTTATTTAGTGATTTATCTACAATTTAAATATAACAGATTTATGAAAAAAATAAAAGTTCACCCCGCGGAGATTTACGGGGTTTACCCCGCGTCTGATGCAGGGTGAATAATCGTTGACAAACCACCCTGATCTTATACAATAAATATATACTAAATAAAACTTATGCCAAAAATAATCATCGCATCTGGACCGGTTATTGTAGAGGACAATAAAGTCTTACTTAACCAACACGGAGATACAACCTTCTGGAAATTTTGTGGTGGCCGAGTAGAGAATATGGAAGAAAATTTAACTGCCACAGCCAAACGTAAAGCAAAAGAAGAAATGGGTATTGAGATTGAAATTCTAAATAAAACGCCTTTTTTAATGCATACAAAAAAAGAAGCTGACGAAGGCGATATGGATGTTATTTTAGTCCACTATTTAGCGAAACGTATTGGAGAAGTAAAGCCAAGTGAAGAGATTGATAAATGGGACTGGTTAGATATTAATAATCTTCCAGAAGCAGATCTAGCACCAAATATAATTCCAACATTGAAACATTTCAAACTCATCTAAATTCCGAACTTGTCCCGACGCTTCGGGACTGTTCGGAATTTTTATATTATTTACCCTCCTTTCCCCCTCCAAACAACCCCTCCTAAAACCACAATCAATCCAAAACAAAACGCCCGTGAACTTGAACGAAAGCGGGCGTTTTGCATGCAAGGAGGATCTGCAATAAATTGCAATTCCTCTTAAACTAATTATATCATAAAATACAACAAATCTTGACAAAACCATAAAAATATTATATTATAAAAATCGAATAGTGCCCTTTTTATAATCCAAATAATCCAACCAATAGGAGGATAGGTGCAATGATACCAAAAAGCTTCTGGTGGACAATAACTAGAAAATGCAATTTGCGATGCAAATGGTGTTTTCAGCAGAGTAATTTTTCCAGACAAGCGAGTTCGGAAACAATAGATAAAACTACCGCATTTGCTACGGCAATGAAACCCCAGGTAGTATACCTCAGTGGAGGGGAACCTTTGTCACATCCCGCTATATTAGATGTGATTAGATTCCTAAAAAGCCTTACTGATGTTGTCATTGTTACAAACGGCACCTTATTAGCAAATCCTAGCTTAGCGGAAAAGCTAGTAAGTACGGAAGTAAATGTTACTATAGCCATCAAAGGTGTTAGCTCTCGACAGTATCGGGAATTAACTCAAAATGACCGCGCATTTGATCAAATGCAACAAGGCCAGCGTAATTTGTTGGAGTTAGGATGTGCAGCATCTGCATCTACTGTAATGACTAAATACCTTTCTGGGAATCTAGAAAAACTGTTTGAATTGGTAAAGAGGTTGGGATTCCGTTCTCTTTTTATCAATTCTTGCAGGCCAGTATTTAAGAATGGGAAGTTAGAACATGTAGATAGTCTGACCATGCCAGAATTGGCGAATGCTTTCTGCCAAGCAGATATATATGCTCGTCGATACGAGCTAGATTATCTATTCATGCCAGGGATTCCCCTGTGCTTATTCCCGCCCTCTTTTATAGAAAGACCTACCGCTGATCACAGGCTAACAACAGGTTGCCATATCCAAAAAGGCTCTAGTTTTACATTTGATACAGATGGTAATGTTCTGCCGTGTAATAACTTCTCTGAAAAACCTTTGGGTAAATTAGGAGAAGACTTTACTGACTGGCAGAGTTTCTGTGAATGGTGGGAGACTTTAGGTAGTTTTCGTAAAGCAGTAAGTAAATATCCTTCAGACGAATGCAGTATTTGTAGAAACTGGGATATATGCGGTGGTGGTTGTATTTTCTATTCTTTAATACAAGATGATAGGCAGCATACTAAAAGAAATCCCCGAGTGGAAAAGGAGGCAGTATAATGAATAAAGCACAGCGGTTTGTTGAACATAATTGGAAAGGCACAGATAAGGATGCTCCGAAAGCAAGTGGAGTAAATCCTGATTCGGTAAACCGAGACTTTGATATTTGTACTGATCGGGACATAAGAAGATCGGTAGAGAAAGATAACGCACGAATGGTAGAAGAAAATGCAGCAAGATGGCGAGCAGAACATGAGAAAAAAAGTAAACCTCCTCCATCTGGCTGTTTAGTATTATTTGGGTTTATAATTATAGTTATTGCAATAACTGTAATTATATAACCTAAATCAGAGGAGAAAAACATATCATCCTTTGAAATAAATAGTCGTCTAGAAAACATTTGTTGTCTTGACGGCTTTTTTCATTGAAAAATTTATATATACCTACCCATACCTCCTCACTATCTCAAATCTAAACGCTAGCCACTCTTTTTCCCCCTCCAAACAACCCCTCCTAAAACCACAATCAATCCTCCGGCAATAATTAATAAATATTGCATTAATTTTAACTTCTTATTATTCTGCGCCAACATCCATTCATCACTATAACTAATTTCGCCTAGTACTTTGCCCTCTCTATTTACTCCTTCAATAATAATATCTTTTTGTGAACGTGGCATCACTCGATAGCTATCATTTTTCTGAGAAACAAGGCCGATTACTGTAATAGTTTCTCCTTCTTTAATGGCGTTCTTATTAATCTTCGCGCCGGTTTTGATATAAACTTCAATTTCGCTATTACCGTCATCAAGCCAAATAATAGATCCTTCCTTTTCTACTACTTCGCCCTTAATCCGAACTAATTGTGCTTCCATATTCTCACCAATTTTATCGCATTCGGTAATAATCGGTTCTGGCGGTGTGCTAGTAGCTATTTTTCGGATATCATTTTCGCTACTAGTCTTTAAACGTAGCTCTCCATAGCTTTCAGTTAATTCTCCACTAACTTCAACTTGATCGCCAATCTGCAAATCAGGAAATAACTTTTTATTACTATAAACTTGAATGCCAGGCGAGCCGACAATGTAAAAATACTGAGTAGAAAAAACTCCAGGTAATACTGCAACTGTGCCAGAGACTTTTACCTTGTCGCCTTTTTCAAATTCTCTAATTTTTTCCAAAGTCGTCGTAATAACTGGCGCATATCTTCCTCGCCCCGCCGAAGCTTTAGCGGAGGTGGGTTTCTTTATTATATTTTGAACAATTACATTTTCCGCGCCAGGCGTTACTATACTTGTCCACGACCACTTTCCGCCATCATACGCGTAGCTCGCATCTTCAATTATTTCATCGAAACTAATTTCAAAAATTAATTCATCAAAATCATTAAACAACCGCGCTGAGTCATAAGTATTGTTCAAGGCTAACGAAGTAACAGATCGCATGAAATCTAAATACTGTCCTGCGCCTATAAATACATCTTCATTAATGGTATAAGGCCGACTACCGCCTTCAGCATCATCTAACTTCCAACCATTTAAATTTACTTCTATTTCATCAGCATTATATATCTCAATAAACTCACTTTCTCCATCCGCGCCTTTAGGATTAGGGAAAACCTCGGTAATATAAATATCAAAATTCTGGCTTTCAGTTATTTCAGCACTGACCAAATTTGAACTGGTAACTTTTATTTTTTCTTTTGCAGTTGAACTGGCGTTAGCGCTATCAACTGCAATTAAATTTATTTCATAATTGCCGATTTTAGAAAAAGCAAAATCAAAACTAATTTCTGAACTAGTTGCTATGGTTGTTGTGCTTAAATTAATCTGCCAAAAATATTTTAATGCGTCCCCTTCTGGATCGCTAGAATCACTAGCGTCAAACAATACTTCATCATTTATTATCGCCTGACTGACAGAATTAATTACAACGCTAGGCGATTTATTTTCATAAACTATTTCATTTTTTTCTTCTGGCGTAGCGACTGTGGTCCATTTCCAAATACCATTTTTTTCACTTGCCCCGCCTTCATGGCTGGGGTCTCTGGCCCAGCTCATTTCTTCTTCAGCTTTGCCTGAATACTCTACTTCTTCAACCAACACTTCATTGGGCCAAAATAATTCAACTTTATCTCCGCTAGAATTATTTAAAGCAATATTGGAAATTTCACGTTTAATTAAAAAATAACTGCTAGCTGGAATAATTGTAGAAATAAAATCATCAGTTTTAATCGTATAAATTTTAGAAGTAGCATCTGATATTTTCCAACTGGCTATATTAATTTCTTTATCTCCAATATTTTTTAATTCCACCCACTCTTCCGAGCTATCGCTGCCTTTGGGATTAGGAAAAATTTCATTAATAATAATTTGATCAGAATATATTTCTTCAGCTTCAATATTAAGACGGCTCTCTTTCGACGTGATACATTTTTGCCAAAGGCCAACCTTATTATTTTTTGCGCTTTGCTCAGCATCATTAAATTCACTTTGATATTTCGTATCTGGCGGATATGGGCTTGAATAAGCATATCCATTTTCTACTAAAATCTTATTAATGAATAAATCATCAACATAAATATAGCGTAATAATCTTTTATAGCTATCTTTATTGGTTACATCTTTTTCTAAACGTACTTTTTTATTTAAAACTAATTGCTGATTTTGTTCATACGCCTCTTGGCCAAAACACTCTACTCCTTTAGCTGGATGCTTTGTCTCTGGCGTGTCAATTCCAATGTAACGAATTTTTTCTCCTGTTTCTATTTCAATTGTGTCGCCGTCAATTACTTTAGTTACTAAAAAAGTTTGATCAGTTTCATTTATAATATTATTTTCTTCTCCCGGAGTTGGCGATATTGTCCAAAACCAATCTTCACTATTCCTAGAATAAGAAATATCATCTTTAGCTGGCCCTGAATTTTCTGGAGTTTCATCTGCTAATTCTTCATTAGGCCAATAAAGTTTTGCTCCGTCTCCAGAATTATTAAAAACTAACGGCATATCAGCACTGTAAAAAACGAGATAAGCTTGACCAGCAATTTTTGTGCCTTCAGGAATAGTGTATCGTTTTACCGAACCTTGCGCGTCAGTTATGATCCAATTAGAAACATCAATTTCATTACTGCTTTTATTATATAATTCTACATATTCATTATCCGCGTCAGAATCCTCCGGATTAATCATTAATTCGTTAATAATAATTTGATTTGAATATATTACTGAAATAGGTGCTGATCCACTACTGGGCGAAGGCGAGGGTGTTTCTACTGGCGTCTCTGGTTCTGACTCAATTTCTGGCTCTGGTTCAAGTTCTGGCTCTGGTTCAAGTTCACCGACCGTAATTAAATCTTTCATATTATTAAAAGTCGCATCACCTATCCCAGAAACATTTTTTATATCTTCAATTGTCGCAAAATTACCGTTTGTATTTCGATAATCAATAATCGCTTGCGCCTTACTTGCGCCAATACCAGGAAGTGTATCTAGTTCTTCTAAACTGGCAGTATTAATATTAATTAAATCAACGGCTAAAACATTTTGCCAATAAAAAAAGCCTGCTAAGGCTATAATAAAAATTAAAATGATTTTCCCTCCTTTTTTCATCATTTCGTTATGACTTTAAATAATTGTCTTGCGCTATTTTTTTTAATTCGTTAATAGCAGCACTTCTATCAGCTTGCCTAAAAATATAAGAACCTGACACAAATATATTAACTCCTGCTTTGGCGGCTTTAATAATAGTATATTCGTCAATTCCGCCGTCAATTTCAATATCTAAATTCGGTTTTAATTTCCTAAGTTCTTTAGCTTTATTTAAAACTTCTGGCATAAATTTTTGTCCGCTATATCCAGGCTTTACACTCATTATTAAAACCATATCAATTTTTTCAAGATACTGTTTTATTTTTTCGAGTGGCGTTGAAGGATTAAATGCGATAGCAGATTTTATACCGTTCAATTTTATATAATTTAAAACTTTATTAATATCATCTTTACATTCTTGGTGGATGGAAATAATTTCCGCACCAACGCTAATATAATTATCAATATATTTGTCAGTTAACGGATGCTCCACCATTAAATGTACATCTTTTAAAATTTTTGTCTTGATATTCTTTATTTCTTCATAAGCAGAATATATAGGTGGCACAAATTTACCATCCATAACATCTATATGAATAAAATCCGCACTTCTTTCAAGCGAGTTAATATCATTTTGTAAATTATTTTTATCAGTTGACAATATTGAGGTAGCTATTTTTATTTTCATATGAGCTAAACTGCTTATTATTCCTCTTTTTATATTTTAATTATAACATAAAAAAAATTTAAAAGGCTTGATTTTTATCTTTAAAATATGACTATCCAATCTCTAGAAAGCAACAAATATTAAATCAACGGCTAAAATATTTTGCCAATAAAAAAATACAGCTAGCGCTGTATTTCTTTATGAATTATATTTCAATTTTTCAATATTTTTTACTCCAAATAAGCACAATAATCATATCCGCCAATATCATAGAGACTTTGAATATTATTACTCCAATCATCACCAAAATGTTCTTGAGCAATTTGATCATTGGCTACCCATTGCAAACAAAAATTTTCATTAACATAAAAAAGCTCATCAAATCTATTATTTCTTATTAATGATTTAGGTTCTAAATTTAAAGGATTGCTTTTAATCTTAATTCCTAAGACACTGCCAACAGCATATTTTGAAATATCAACAATAGTTAAACTATCAAATATGGCGCTACCTAAATAAGCATAATTATTAAAAATAGAAATTGCATTAGCGCCGTAAAGCTTATCATCTTTAATAGACTTTGTAACAGATGGCGTTAAAAAGGGATTACCAATATCAATAATAGTAAAATAATTATTATACAAAGTAGTTACATAAGCATAATTACCAGAAATACTAATCGAATTAACATCATTAAGATAGGTAGTATCCTCTTTGGAAGAAGCTACTGTAATAGCTCCTGGATTGGATGCATCAACAACAGTTAACATGTCGTCTTCTGGAGAAATTGCAAATACTAATCCGCTAGCAACATCAATCGCTGTAATACCGTTTAAGTACTCATCGTCAGTAATGGATCCGGCAACTGTTGGATTTAATGCATCAGAAATATCAACTACAGTTAAACGATCGTTATTTTTAGAAATAACATAGGCAAAATTACCGTCTACTTTTAACGCACTAGTATTATTTAATTTTAAATTATCCTGTACTGAACCAAGGACTGTCGGATTAGTTTTGTCTGAAATATCAACCACTGTTAAGCGACTGCCAGCAAAAGAAGTTACGTAGGCGTAATCACCCGAAACATCAAGGGAGTTAGGTGTGTACAAATTTTCATTATCCCTAATCGAACCAACTATGATTGGTTCAGCTGGATTAGAGATATTTAAAATTATTAAATAATTATTATTATAGCCAAGAGTGTAGGCATAATCGCCAAAAACATAAACATTATTTATTCCACTTAAATAAGAACCGTTTTGAATAGACCCAGTAACTATTGGTGTAACTGGATCAGATATGTCGACTATGGTAAATTTATCATCATCTTGAGCAGTTAAATAAGCGTAATTTCCAGATACAAATACCGAGCTAACGCCATTTAGTTCATTAGCATCACTAATGATACTGACCGCAAAAGGTTCAACCTGTACGCTAGATTGTAAAGTTGTAAATGACATTACATCAGTCGTCGCGCTTATCCCGTCGGCGTCTGTTGAAGTGATAGTATAATAATAAATTGTATCATCGATTAAATTTGATAAATCAATACTATGATTAACTACCGTATTTGAATTAGGAATATTAATAGTCGAAGTTGCAGATAAAGATAAATTTAATGAATAAGCTATTTCACTATCTGCCTCCCTATCGGTTGACCAAGCTATAGTTGCAGAAGTTTCTTCGGCGACAACATTTTGAGAATCAATAATTAATAAATTTTCTTCTTCTGGAGTACTAGTTGCTGTTGATTCAGTGGGTGTTTCAACTACTGCAGGGCCACTGAAAATTGTATCAGCTTTCACTGCGGAATAACCTTCTATTATATTTTTATCTTGGTTGATTGTTGTTACTTCTGACGATATAGTTAATGGACTATAATTTTCCGTGCTTTCTATTGGATCGCCTTCTTCATAATTCATGAAAAAAGCATCTGAAATATCATCTATATTTTTATTCCAATTTTCTCCATATAACTGTTCTGCTATTGTTTCTGTCTTAACCCATCTTAATACTCCTCCCTGAGCCACTGCGTACACCTTGGGATTAGTGGTAATTTTGACCATTCTAATGCCTGGTCTATAGGTTACATTACCTTTGAGTGGCATTTGCGCTAATTCTGCATCAGTCACAGTAGTTATATTTGAATAATCAACAAACCAACTATTGAATATTTTATTATTAGGAAAAACATACCGATTGCCGTTGGCAGCATAATAATAAACTGTGGATTTACCACTTTTTATTAAAGAATCAACCGGTACAGAAGCTTTAGCAAAATTTAAATTAAAAACTGATAAAACTGATAAAATTAAAAATGTCATTAAAAATTTATTTCTTTTCATATATTCAATTTAATAATATATTTATGTTTATATATTATATCATACAGTAAAAGCTAAAACTAATAAACAGCTTGATTTTTATCTTTAAATATGGTAATCTAGTCTCTAGAAAGCAACAAATTATGTTGCATTTTTTATATAAATTTTGAATTCGTAACCTGCCTGCCGGTAGGCAAGGTTCATAATTCGTAATTGATTATGTCAGGGCATTCTAAGTGGTCAACAATTAAACGCGCTAAAGAAGTTAAAGATGCTAAACGCGGTAATATCTTTACTAAATTAGGTAATAATATTACTGCAGCTGCTCGGCAAGGCGGTGATCCGGAAATGAATTTTTCTTTACGAATGGCAATGGATAAAGCTAAGTCAGCTAACATGCCAAAAGATAATATTGAACGATCAATTAAACGCGGTACTGGCGAATTGGGTGGAGCGCAAATTGAAGAATTAATCTACGAGGGATTTGGCCCAGTAAAAACTGGTTTCATAATTCAGATGGTAACTGATAATAAAAATCGCTCAGCAGCAGAAATTAGACATATTTTTACCAAATACGGCGGTAGCTTAGGCGCAACTAACAGTGTTTCTTGGAATTTTAAACATTTAGGAGTTATTAGAATTATTAAAGAAAATTTACCAGATGATATGGATGAGTTAGAGCTTGATTTGATTGACGTTGGCGCTGATGATATTCAAAAAGAAGAAGAAGGGGTTACTATTTTGACTGCTATTGAAAATTTGCAGAAAATTAAAAAATTATTAGATGAAAAAAATGTTAAAGTTGAATCTGCTGAGATTGAATATATCGCTAAAGATGAAAAAAATGTTAGTGAAGAAGAAAAGAAAAAAATTGAACAGTTTATTGAAGCACTAGAAGAGAATGATGATATTAATAATTATTACACTGACGTTAATATATAATTAAATTGTATAATAATGAAAAAAGCTGTTACCATAATTCTTGGTATTGATCCTGGTATTGCTGATACTGGTTTTGGTGTAATAAAAAAAGAAAATAATCAATTAAAATTAATTACTTACGGATGTATTAAAACTAAAGCTGGCCTACCGCATGAACAGCGGTTAAAACAACTTCACATTGATTTAAATAAAATAATTAAAAAGTACAAACCTGATGTATCAGCGGTTGAAAAACTTTTTTTCTGCAATAATGTCAAAACCGCTTTAACAGTTGGTGAAGCGCGTGGAGTAATAATGTTGACTCTTTGCCAAAATCATTTGCCAATCAATGAATATACCCCTTTGCAAGTTAAACAAGCAGTGAGCACCTATGGCAAAGCTAGTAAGTTGCAGGTACAAAAAATGGTAAAATTAATACTTAATATGCAAAAAATTCCTAAACCAGACGACGCGGCTGATGCGTTAGCAGTAGCAATTTCTTGCGCTAACACAGTTTAAAATTTACAATTTATGTCTAATAATAAATTAAAAATCGTTCACATCGCCTCTGAAGTTGACCCGTTCACAAAAACTGGTGGATTAGGTGATGTTACGCGTAGTTTGCCTAAAGCTCAAAAAAGATTAGGACATGATGTTTGTTTAATTACTCCCATGTATGGAAAGATTATTGATCTTAAAAAACATGGTATCAAATTAATTGAAAAAAATATTAAAATTTCTATTAATAGTGAAGATACAGTAAAAGTTAATTACTATAAAGGATATTTAATGCATGGTTTGCCAGTTTACTTTATTGAAAATGTAAAATATTTCTCTAAACGAAAAGCTTTGTATGGCTCAACTCATGAAAACGCTCGTTTTATGTTATTTAATGTAGCTGCCTTACGATTGATAAATATGTTAAAAATGGAACCTGACATTATTCAATGTCATGATTGGCAGGCTGGATTAATTCCATATTATATTAAAACTAAATTTCACTACACTAAAAATTTATCAAAAACAAAAACTCTATTTACTATTCATAATTTAGTTTTCCAAATGGGCATGAATTGGTGGAAAATTCCGCTAAAAAATAAAGATTATGGTAAGACTAAACTGCCTCATTTAAATGATCCAAAAATTGAGTATATTAATTTTTCTAAACGAGCAATTATGAGCGCTGATATGATTAATACTGTTTCTGAGCATTATGCTGAAGAAATTATGACTAAAAAATTTGGACAAGATCTTCACCGAATTTTACAAAATCGTAAACATAAACTTTTTGGCATTGTTAATGGCATTGATTATAATGCTTATAACCCTTCAACTGATCCAGGATTAAAAAAACATTACAACAGTCAGCAAGCTGGAGTAAAAAATCAAAATAAAAAATTTTTGCAACAAAAATTAAATTTACCAACAATTGATGAAATTCCAATTATTGCCATGACTTCTCGAATTGTTTTTCAAAAAGGATTTGCTTTAATTAAAAAAACGATTGATAAACTAGCGCAAATGAATTTACAGATAATAATTATGGGCGATGGCGATAAAGAATATGTATCTTTCTTAAAAAAATTCCAGAAAAAATATCCTAAAAAAATTATTTGGATTCCTTTTAATAAAGAAATCGAAACATTAATTTATGCTGGTTCTGATATGTTTTTATTGCCCTCTCATCATGAACCTTGTGGTTTGAATCAATTAATTGCCATGCGTTATGGATGTGTACCAATCGTCCATAAAGTTGGCGGTTTATTTGATACAGTTGAAAACTATAATCCAGCAAAAAATAGTGGCACTGGATTTGTTTTTAATAATTTTGATGCTTATGAATTATTCGGAGCAATTATTAGGGCCATGGAAAATTTTAAAAACAAAAAAAAGTGGAAACAACTAGTAACGCGAGATATGCAAGAATCAAATTCATGGGAAATACCGGCAAAAAAATATATTGATTTGTATAAAAAAATATTAAAATAAATTATGATTTGGATAAATTTTCTACATCTCTATCAACCGGCTACTTTAGATAAGGCCATGATAGTAGGCGCAATTGAAAAAAGTTATTTACGCATTGTAAAAACTTTATTAAGAAACCCAGAAATTAAATTCACTTTAAATATTAGTGGTTGTTTGTTGGAAAAAATAGATGAATTTGGTTATCATGATTTATTGAAAGATATTAAACGTCTAATTGAAAGAGGGCAAATAGAATTAGTGGGTACTGCTGCCTATCATCCAATCTTACCATTGATATCTTTAGAAGAAGCAGAAAAACAAATTAAATTTCAAGAGGAACTAATAAAAAAATATTTTGGAGGAATAAAATTAAAAGGATTCTTCTTGCCAGAAATGGCTTACTCAGCTAAAGTTGCGAGATTGATAAAAAAGATGGGATATGAATGGTTAGTGTTAGATGAAATATCAGGCGCAGGAGAATTAGATAAAATAGATTGTCGCAAAACTTATATAGATAGTAATTCTGATTTAAAAATTGTTTTCCGTCAACGAAAATACTCCCAAAGTTATGTGCCAAAATTTTTATTTGAAATGGGCACTGCAGAGAAAAAAACCGCTATTATTACTGCTACTGATGCTGAGCTTTATGGTTTGCATCATAACGATCTTTCTGGCAGTTTGGAAAAATTATTAGAAAATCCTGATATTGAAACGTCAACTATTTCTGAATATCTAAAAAAAGAGCCAGCTGAGCGAACTATAGAAATTATAGCTTCTTCTTGGGAATCAAATCCAAAAGAATTAAGACAGCACAAACCTTATGCTTTATGGCATGATCCTAAAAATAAAATACACGCCAATCTTTGGCGTTTAGCAGAATTATCATGGGATGTAATGAGTCGACACGAGAAAGATCCTCAGTATCAATGGGCTTATTGGCATATGCGACGTGGTTTATCTAGTTGCACTTTTTGGTGGGCATCTGGCTATAAATTTCAAAACTTAGTCGGTACTCTTTCATGGAGTCCAGATGAAATAGAAAGAGGTCTTAATGAATTAATTCGTTCTGTCAGGGCGTTAGATGATGTTACCACTAGAAATACTAAAATAAAAGCAGAAAAATTATATATAAAAATTAAAAAAAAGATCTGGAAAAAACACTGGACATATTTTTGGAAAAAATAATATGAATACAATCAAACAACTCTATGATGAAAAATTTGTAATGCAATACTTTAAAAAAAAGTTATTGCCTTTATATCCTGAATTTTCAAAAATTAAAAAAATTAAAATAAATGGCATTAAAAATCATATCTGGGAGAACACCTATCACGTGGTAGTAGAATATGATACTTTTTTTATAACTGCCGATGAAAAAATAAAAAAATTAAATGTCTATTGCTCAGCTCATACAAACGAACAGCGTCG